>Ga0268262_10000243_pt1 | contig 73736 bp, 54 predicted proteins | sample TergutNc150P3_FD_190354 | JGI IMG/M metagenome (GOLD analysis project Ga0268262, IMG submission 190354) | Nasutitermes corniger P3 segment gut microbial community from laboratory colony in Florida, USA - Nc150 P3 (SPAdes) (version 2) | ecosystem: Host-associated > Arthropoda: Insects >...
GGGGGGGGGGGGGTTACGCCGTTAACGCCGTAAGCGGTTGTCGGGGCGTATTTTACGCGGGCGCGGACGTAGACGTACCCGTGCGCCGTCGCGCCCGTATCGTGCAAAGCCATCCCTATAGCGGTCAGCGAAGCCAAAGCCCCAAACGCCATAAATCCCCCGTTCCCAAGAGTGTTTTCACAAGAGCAGCCGCCGTAAACGGGCGGTGCGGTGATGGTCATCATTGCCTATCAATATAATATAGTGGCGGTCGGGAGTCAAATTTTAAGAAAAAAATTTCCAAATCCCCGCGTTTTGGGGGTATTTCGGCGCGGCGCTCTTATCGGCCCTAAAGAACTCTTTATTCAGACGTTCTTAAACCCCGCGTTCTTCAACCCGGCTATTTCTCTCGGCGTCAATTCCCTATACTCTCCCGCCGTCATCCCGCCAAGCCTGACCGATCCGAAGGCGGTGCGGCGCAGACGTCTTACCTCGTGGCCTATCCCTTCAAGCATCCTCCTGATTTGACGGTTCTTCCCCTCAAACAGCGCTATCTCGTACCAGTACTGATCCGGTTTGACGTCCACCGTGTCTACGGAGGCCGCGTGGAGTATCTGGCCCTCCGATTCCACGCCGTCTAAAAGTTTTGAGATATCCCCTTTGTCAAGCGGGCGCGACGTTCTCACCATGTAGATTTTCTTTATTCGGAAGCGCGGGTGCGTGAGGGCGTGGATAAGGTCGCCGTCGTTGGTCAGCAGCAACAGGCCCTCCGAGAGGTAGTCTAGCCGCCCAACGTACTTCAGTAGCCCGGCGTCGAGGCCGTCGCGGCGCAGAGCCTCGTAGATCGTCAGCCGTCCCTCCGGGTCGCTGTTGGTCACCATCACCTCGCGCGGCTTGCAGTAGGCGTAGTACTCCAATTTTCGGATGAGCCGGAGCTGTTTGCCCTTGTACTCCACTTTGTCGACGGCGGGGTTGACCTTGGTGCCGAGTTCCGTCACCTTTCGGCCGTTCAGGTAGATGTGGCCGCCCTCCACCAGTTCGTCGCACTTGCGGCGGGCCCCCAGGCCGCATTGGGCCAAGTAGCGGTTTATGCGGATGCCGTCGTTCATATCGTCATTCCAAGACCACGACCGCGGCGCAGTGCGTCCGCTCGTGGGTTATTGATAGGTGTATCGCCGAGACCCCGGCTTCGCTCAGCGCCAGTTTCAGGCGTACTCCGCAGACCTCCAGGCGGGGGCGTCCGTAGGTTCCGTCGGGCAGTGTCTGAACGCTTAGCCACGAGGCAAAGGGCTGCGCCTCCGGCGGGAGCGCCTTGTAAAACGCCTCCTTGGCCGCCCAGCGCCCCGCAAAGCGGCTGCCGGACGCCCCGCCGCCTCCGCAGCAGAAATCCGTCTCAAGCGGCGTGTAAACCCGGCGGATAAACCTCTCGCCGTACCGGTCGACCGCCCCGGCTATCCGCGAAATCTGCGCGATGTCTATGCCGATGCCGATTATAGCCATACATTATATTATATTTATCGGAACAAAGGATAGCAAGATGAATCTTTGCTTATTTTTCGCCGGGCCGCCCGCCGCCTTCTACGCCCTATCGGCGGTGTTGCTTGCATACGGCTGCGCGGTGGCCGCGATGACCGCCGCGTTGCTCGTAAAATCAACGTACCGCAAAAAACCGTCCGCCGTTGATACAACTGGCAGACAAGACGCAATCAACGAAGACGCGCCCGGGGTCTCCGTTGTAATCCCGTTCCGAAACGAAGAGCGCAACCTGAACAATTTGCTGAAGTCTATTGACGGACAGAACTACGGGGGGATGATAGAGGTTATATTGGTTAATGACAAATCTACTGACGGCGGAGCGGACGTTATAAAAAAGTTTGTACCGAGTAAAAAGAATATATGTATTGAGGTGATAGATTTACATCCGTCAATAGATGCGGACATTGATACGGATAAAAGGTTGACAAGTAAGCAGCAAGCGTTGGATTTTGGCGTTGACAGATCATCGCACCGGTTGATATTATTTACCGACGCGGATATGGTGCTGGAACCGACATGGGTGGAGTCTATGGTAAATTCGCATTTGTCAACAGGCGCGGATATGGTTTTCGGGCATACGTCTATTATGCGCTCTGGTATTAATATTGATGTTAATACCGTTAATACCGATAAACGCGGATTGATCCGCGAATTATTTATACTATTGGAATCCTACCAATTGGAATACCTATTTTCTTTCGCCCACGCCTTCTCCAAGCTGAATCTGATGGGTTCCTGCATGGGCAATAACATTTTGGTCACAAAGGAGGCCTACGCGGCCTGCGGCGGTCAGCGCGGCGTTGGCTACACCATTGTTGAGGATCGCGCGCTTTTGGGGCTTGTTCGCAAAAGAGGTTTTTGGACGGCCGCCCAGGAGCCGTTTACCGTTACGGCGTGGACCTACCCGTCGCAATCAAATGGGCAGTTCGTCAACCAGATGTTGCGCTGGGCGCGGGGCGGTTTGCGTCCGGGCGGCGGGCTTTTTGCCGCCGGGCTGCTGCTGTTGACGCAAAATATATTTTTTTTGTTGTCGATAGTGTGCGTACTGCCGCCGGTACCGATGTTGCTGTGTGTGATAAACTTTATACTGACGTGGATATTTTTGTCAATATCGTTCCATAAAAACGGAACGCCCGTGTCAAAGATTCTTTTTCCGGCGTATTATATTTTTATGATGGCGGAGACGGCGTTATTCTTGCCGCTCATGTTGTTTAAGAGCCGGATCGAGTGGAAGGATAGGAAGATTTGACGTGAAGAAGCCCATACTGTTGCACTACTACATAACCAACCGTTGCAACGCCCGTTGCGCCTTCTGCGACATCTGGCGGGAACAGCCCAAGGCGGACGCCCTGCTGAACGACGTCGTTGCGAATCTGGGTCAAGCCCGCGCGGCCGGCTGCCGTTTCGTAGACTTCACCGGCGGCGAGCCGCTATTGCACCCCGACCTGCCGGAGTTTCTGCGGCAAGCGAAAAAAGTAGGTTTAATGACCTCCGTCACCACAAATTGCCTGCTCTTTGAGGAGCGGGCCGAGGAGCTTGCGGGTCTGATCGACCTGCCGCACTTCAGCATAGACGCCGACGACGCCGGATTGCACGATAAAATCCGAGGCTGCAAATCGTACGACAGCGTCCTAAGGAGCATAGACGCGGCGATAGCCAACCGCATATACCCCGATCTCCTCTTCACCTACACGGAGGAGAATATCGGCGCCGTTGAGGGCGTGTGGAAGCTGGCCCGTGAGAAGCGCCTGATCCTGATCCTAGACCCGGTCTTCGCCCAGTGGGGCCCGGACAACGTACCCCCCGGCGTGCACCGCAAGGCCGCGGAGTTCGCCAAACGCCGCGGCGTCTACCTGAACCGCGCCCACTTGTTGCTAAGGGATAAAGGCGGCAACCGCACCCGCGACCCGTTATGCAAAGCCGCAAGCTCAACGATAGTAATCACCCCCGACGGCAAACTAACCCTGCCCTGCTACCACCACCGCTGCGCCGCGGTAAGCATAAACGGGGATTTGACAAAAGCGTTGCGTTCCGACGAGCGGATAGACGCCCTGAACAAAGAGGGCCGCTACGCCTTCTGCGAAGGCTGTCACATAAACTGCTACTTTGACCCAACCTATCAAACAATGTCCGGAAAATTTTGGTGGGAGTCGATGAAAGGCAAAATGAAGTATGCGTTGACTAAGTATTTTTTGTATAGACGTCCGTGGCCGAAAAAGCTTAAAATCTTTTAAATCAAATTCTTTTTAAGACGAAGCCTTCGGCTTCATAGATAAATTCGGGGCTAAACCCCTCATTTTCAGTCAAAATCAAAGTCAAAATCACCCCGAAAGGCTTTTTTCTGTTGACTTTGACTGAAGTTCGGGGGTTTAGCCCCCGAACTATCTATGAAAGGCGAAGCCTTTCGTCTAAAAAAGAATTTAAAGATTTTGATTTTAATCCTAAAATTTTATATTATATTATATATATCATGTTCTTAAATAACAACAGCAACAGCAACGGCAACGGCTACAACGACTATCGCTCCGACCCCGCAATGCGCGAGGTCTACGAGCGTACCGACATTTTGCGCAAACCCATTTGCGGCATCGTCTCCGGCTACCACGACCTGCCCTACATCATGGCCGCGCCCGAGCCGGGCAGCACCGGGACGGCAGAAGTCTCCGGCAGGATATGCGTCTCCCCCAAGTTCATCATCTCGGCGGAGACCCTTTTCGACACCTTCGGCGACGTCTTCGATCCCGAAACCTTCGACAGCGGCATAGAGGGCCGCCTCTTCTCCTTCTTCTGCGCCGGCCCGGGGCAAAGCAATGTAAAAGTGGAGAGCAAGCACTTCTCCCTGAAACACTTGGACGAGCCGCCGAAGGAGTACTTAGAGCGTATGGAAGACGCCCTGATGTGCAAAGAGGACACGCGGACAGGGCTGATCTTCAGCCCGAATTTGCGGTACTACCCGGTGTCTATAGATAAATTCATTACCGAAATAGTGGATAGGGAGTTCAGGGTCTAGGATTGATAATAGAATGTTTATACATAAACATTGTACTGATAGAAGAGGGGAGAGGCGTTACTATGGGTTCGTTTGAGGATAGGCTGCAAAGGCTCAGATCGGTTGATATTACCGAAGATAGCAAAACGGAGTTGCGCGAATCCGCGTCGCCGTCGGTCAGGCGGGCGATTCAAAGAAACCAAAAGCCGGAACTAAGCGACAAGGCGGCCAACCTGATCGCGACCGCGCTAAAAGACTTTTTGCGTTGATTTTGACCTGCCGGGCGCGAGCGGCGCGTGTTCCGGCTTCGGCTCCGCTCAGCCGTCACATTTAGGTTTCGCTCAATGATTGCCGGTTCCTGAGCGAAGCCGGAGGGGCCGCTTATCGCGCCGTATCCCTCATTACCAGAGTAGTATCCATATATTTTACGTCCGCCGTCCCCATCAGGCTGTCCACGTAGGCGTTCACCCGTTCCGCCTTCCTGCGCTCCGCCAGCCCCATCCTTATCGCGGCTTCCGCCTCTTTGTAGTCAATTTGGCCAGGCTCCTTTTCGTCCGTCTTTTTTATTATGTGGATGCCCATGCTGCTCGGTATAGGGTCGCTTATGTCGCCCTTTTTCATGGAGAATATCTTGCGCTCCAGGTCGGGGACCAGGTCGCCCCTCTTGAACCAGCCGACGTCGCCGCCGGATGTTGGCGAGAGTTCCTTGATAAGCGCGTTGAAGTCCGCCCCGCCCCTCGCTTTCGCCGCCGCCGCCTTAGCCTTTTCCATGGCTTCCCGAACTTGCGAATCGGAGGCGGTTTGCTCAAGCTCGAAGACAATGTGGCTCGCCCGCGCCATACCCGGCTCCTTGTAGCGTTCGGCGTTGGCGTCGTAGAATTTGCGGCAATCTTCGTCGCTCACCGCTTCGGCGGTCGCGCCCACCTTGCTTAGCAGCGAGTCTAAGAGAAATTCCTCCTCAATCCCCTTGCGCATAGATTCCATGCTTTCGCCCATAGCGGAAAGCTGCGATAGGAAAGCCTGCCGGTCGGGAAACTGCGCTATGAAGCGTTCGACCGCCGCGTCGATACGCGCGGAGTCGGCCCGCCAGCCCAACCTGGCGGCCTCGGCCAGCAAAAGTATATTGGCCGCGATCTGCCGCGCCGCCGCCCGCCTGATGCTCCCGCCGCCGTCAAGGAACTGATCCGGCGAGGTAAAAGCCATCTGCGCCTGCTGCCGCTGGAAAAACTCCGCCGCCTCGTCCACCTCCGCGGCGGTGACCGCCTGGCCGTTGACGGTCATCGCGATCGCGCCTGACGTTTTTTCTTTCTTAGCGCAAGAAAAGAAGAGGAGCGTTACCGCTATTGCAATTGCCGCGGTTAGTATTAGTTTTGGTACTGATACGGCGGATGCCTTTTCACTCATTGATAGTTCCGAACCTTTTATAGAGTCAAAAATCGGTACATTAGTTACTTTTAAAATCAAAGTCTTTAAATCAAATTCTTTTTTAGACGAAAGGCTTCGCCTTTCATAGATAGTTCGGGGGCTAAACCCCCGAACTTCAGTCAAAGTCAAAAGAAAAAAGCTTTTCTTTGTGCCTTTGACTTTGATTTTGACTGAAAATGAGGGGTTTAGCCCCGAATTTATCTATGAAGCCGAAGGCTTCGTCTTAAAAAGATTTAGATTTTAAGGCTTTTTTAGGCTTCGTCTAAAAAAGATTTATATGTTTTAAGGCTTTGTCTTAATCCGCTTTTAAGCAATATATCGAATTACCGTCCACATTAGCCCATAGGCATCGGCTCAGGATGCCGCCGGTAACGCCTTTCAGTAACTCCATCTTGTACGATGGGCAAACCATCGCCGGATTCTTCAACAGCAACGACTGATCGTCCGCAATGCGCAAGCAGTCGCATTTCCTAGACCCCGCTTTCCCTCTGCCGCCTCCTCGTACTATCATTTTCCCCCCCGCGTTATTGAAAGTATATTGACACCGCCTACTTAAAATTCTCCGTTATAAACTGGTCCACCAGCTTCCGCAATATCGGCTTCTGCATCAGCTTCGCCCCTTTGGTCTGAATGCTCCGCGCCTCAATGGTCGACGGGTTCCTGGTGCAGTAGAATATCTGGACGTTCGGGTTCAGCGTCTTGAGGTCGGAGAAAATGTTAACGCCCTTGGCCGGGTCGGAGGGCTTGTCCATGTCTATCAGCACGTGCTTTATCTGCATGTTGCTCATAGCGATGTCGATGGCCTCCTCCGGTATGTCCGTCACGGCGTAGACGAGTTCGTGCTGGTCGATCATGGGGAAGAGCGAATCCGTGAACGGCCCCGGCGTGGCGAAAATCAGCAGACGCACGTCGGAGTAATCAGGCTCCTCATCCTCTTCATCTTCATCGTCGTCGAATTCGTCGTCATCGTCCGAGTCGCCGGCCTTACGCCCCTTGACTTCGGCGGTATTGTACCAAGTCTTCTCACCCTGCTGCGCGACCTTGTTACGCTCGATCAGCGCGATCAGATCGTTAATGTTCCTATTATCTGACACGATAACCTCCGTGATTTTTTGTTTTCTTGGTTTCCGGTATTCCTCTATAGTATAATATAAGTTATTTATTCTGTTAAAATCAAGTTCTTTGGAATCTTTTAATCTTTTTTAACGTTCAGAATCAAAACGCAACTGTTTCAAAATGAAACGCTGTCCTCCCGAAAATCCCCTTCTTCCCCCCGTCCCGCCCCCAAAAACACGAAAAAAACACTAAAAACCAATTTGGCACGATTGTTGCATTACCAACGCTGTAGAGTTCTGACCGACGGTATCCCCGTGCAAATATCATTGATGTTGAATAAAATCTTTAAACTATAAACAAAAAACACTTTTAAGGGAGGGCTGGTAACATGAAAGTCAAGCCAATGGAAGACCGCGTGATTCTAAAGTCGGTGGAGGCGGAGGCGAAGACCGCCGGCGGTATCATTATCCCCGACAACGCCAAAGAGAAGCCGCAGAAGGGCGAGATCGTGGCGGTGGGGCCGGGCAAGATGAACGACAAGGGGACGCGCAACGAGATGACCGTCAAGGTCGGCGACAAGGTGCTATACGGCAAGTACGCCGGCACCGAGGTCACCATAGACGGTACGGAATACCTCATCGTTCGTGAGAGCGACATCCTGGCGGTTGTGTAATAAAACAAAACCATAAACTAAAAAATAATCATAACATAAGGAGTTGATAATATGGGCGCAAAAGTACTTGCTTTTGACGTTTCCGCTCGGGAGAAGCTGCTCAAGGGCGTTGACGCGCTTGCGAACGCCGTCAAGGTCACGCTTGGGCCTCGCGGGCGCAATGTGGTGCTCGAAAAGAGCTGGGGCTCACCCACGGTGACCAAAGACGGCGTGACGGTGGCCAAAGAGGTCGAGCTTGAGGACAAGTTTGAGAACATGGGCGCGAAGATGGTCAAAGAAGTCGCCTCCAAAACCAGCGACATCGCGGGCGACGGCACCACCACGGCCACCGTCCTCGCTCAGGTCATAGCCCACCTGGGCATAAAGAACGTGACGGCCGGATCCGACCCCATGGCGCTCAAACGCGGCATAGACAAGGCGGTCAAGGCGATTACCGAGCAGTTGAAGAAGGACTCTAAAGCCATAGACGGCAAGAAAGAGATCGCGCAGGTCGGCGCCATCTCCGCCAACAACGACACGAGCATAGGCGACCTCCTGGCCGACGCCATGGAGAAGGTCGGCAAAGACGGCGTGATCACCATCGAGGAGGCCAAGAGCATAGAGACCACGCTCGACGTGGTCGAGGGCATGCAGTTCGACCGCGGCTACCTCTCCGCCTACTTCGTGACAAACGCCGACAGCCTCGAGTGCGTCCTCGAAGAACCGCTCATCCTCATCTTCGACAAGAAGATCAGCGCCATGAAAGACCTCCTGCCGCTCCTCGAAAAGGTCGCGCAGATGGGCAAGGCGCTCTTCATCATCGCCGAGGACGTGGAGGGGGAGGCGCTGGCCACGCTCGTGTTGAACAAACTGCGCGGCACGCTCAAAATCGCCGCCGTCAAAGCCCCCGGCTTCGGCGACAGGCGCAAGGCGATGCTTGAGGACATCGCCGTCCTCACCGGCGGCTCGCTGATCTCAGAGGAGATCGGCTACAAACTCGAGAACACGACCATAGACGCCCTTGGCAAGGCCAAGCGCGTGGTGATCGACAAGGAGAACACCACCATAATAGAGGGCGCCGGGAAGAAGACCGACATCAAGGCGCGCGTTGGCGCCATCAAAAAGCAGATCGAGGACACCACCTCCGACTACGACCGCGAGAAGCTCCAGGAGCGCCTCGCGAAGCTCGTCGGCGGCGTGGCGGTGCTCAAGATCGGCGCGGCGACAGAGATCGAGATGAAGGAGAAGAAGGCGCGTGTGGAGGACGCCCTCCACGCGACCCGCGCCGCGGTTGAGGAGGGCGTGGTCCCCGGCGGCGGCGTGGCCCTGATCCGGGCGACCAAAGCCATAGAGAAGCTGAAGCTCACGGGCGACGAGCAGATCGGCGTGGACATCATCCGCCGCGCCTGCGAGGAACCGCTGCGCATGATCACCGCGAACGCCGGGCAGGAACCGTCGGTAGTCTGCAACCAAGTCAAAAACGGCAAGGGCGCCTACGGTTACAACGCCTACAGCGACGAGTACCAGGACCTGATTGAGGCCGGCGTGATCGACCCGACCAAAGTCACCCGCTCGGCGCTGGAAAACGCGGCGTCTATTGCGGGGCTTATACTGACCACCGAGTGCGTGATCACCGACATGCCGGAGAAGAAGGATAAGTGCGGCGGGGCGCACGGCGGCGGGGGCGGTATGCCGGGCGGTATGGGCGGGATGGATGATTATTGATTTTTATTTTGATGTTGATGTTTTTAAGGGCGGGTTTAAACCCGCCCTTTTTTTTCATTTTATTACAGCGCTTTTATTATTTTCATATTTAAATGATAAACCGAAAACCAACTAGGGTAATAAACGTTAAGGGTATCCCGATAGGCGGAGGGAATCCTGTCGTCATTCAGTCTATGTGCAATACGCCCGCCCACGATGTTGAGGGGACGCTTGCTCAGATAGAGCGGCTTAGGGCGGCGGGGTGCGCGATTGTCCGCCTTGCCGTGCCGGATATGGACGCGGTTGGGGCGTTTAGGGCGATTAAGGGGCAAACGTCGGCGCCGCTGGTCGCCGATGTGCATTTTGATTACAAGATAGCTGTCGCGGCCATAGAGGCGGGGGCGGACAAGGTGCGGATCAACCCCGGCAATATCGGGGGGGCGGATAGGGTTAGGGCGGTGATAGACGCGGCGCGGAGTGGCGGCGTGCCTATCCGCATCGGGGTCAACTCCGGGTCGCTTGAGAAGCGTTTGCTCGAGAAGCACGGGGCGCCGACCCCGGCGGCGTTGGCCGAGAGCGCCTTGTCTTGGGTGTCGTTCTTTGAACACGAAGGTTTCGGCGATATTATCGTATCCATAAAGTCGAGCGGTGTGCTGACGGCGGTCGCGGCCTGCCGGGAGTTCGCGGCGCGTTGCGACGTCCCGCAGCATATCGGGATCACCGAGGCGGGGACTGTGCGCGGCGGGTCGGTCAGGTCGGCGGTGGGGCTGGGCGCTTTGCTTATGGAGGGGATCGGCGATACGCTGCGGGTGTCGCTCTCCGGCGACCCGGTTCAGGAGATATACGTCGCCAAGGAGATACTCAAGGCGCTGGGGCTTGCTGGCGGGCCGACCGTCATAGCGTGCCCGACCTGCGGGCGCACGCTGGTCGACGTGTCTGGGGTGGCGCAAAGCGTGGAGGAGATGGTGGCCGGCTTGGGCAAGGATATGAAGATCGCGGTGATGGGCTGCGTCGTGAACGGGCCGGGCGAGGCGCGGGAGGCGGACGTGGGGATCGCCGGCGGGCGGGGGGAGTGGCTCATATTCGTAAAGGGAGAGCCGCTTAGAAAGGTTCCGGAGTGCGGGGTGCTTGAAGAACTCCGCCGGGAGATATTTACACAAAAATAACATAACTTTTTTAAAGGTATTGACACGGGGCTGTGGAAAAAATTATTATTATATACAGTGGGTTGTTTTTTGCGGTTGAACACTTTCTATACGTACATGCGAGGAGGTCCTCCAAATGTCGAGGATTATGAGTGTGGCGGCGCGTATGGCGCTTGTGCTGTCGGTTGCGTTGATGTTGGGCGTTACGGGTTGCGGCGGTTCCGCAACCGGTGGCGGCGGTGGCGGCGGCGGGTCAAAGTCTTCCAAGAGCAGCGGCAAGAAGCTCAACGAGGCCGACCAGGCCCGGCTTGATGAGGCGCGTCAAAATGCCGAGAACGCCGAGCGGAAGCTCTCTGAGCTTAGGTTAGAGCGCATCGAGCTTGAACGCGGCGGGAAGTAGCAAGACCCTACCCCGCGTATGTCAGGCAGCTCCAAACAGGAGACGCGCGGTATGCGTGCCGTGCGCAAGCGTTTAGGCTTGCGCGTACGGCATTGGTTGTTCAATTCGGCGCCGCTGCTGACATTGGCGGCGTTTTCCGTTTTTATTGTTCTGCTCTTCCCATACGACGAAACGCTCCGGAAGTTCGATAGACCCAAGGCCGGCACCGTCTCCAAGGAGACCGTGATAGCCCCGTTCACCTTCGACGTCATACGCGCCCACGACGAACTGGAGCGGGAGCGGAAGCGGGCGATGGACCAGGTGCTGCTCGTCGTCGACTACGATTCGGCGGCGGCGGCGGATGCCTTGCGGAAATTCGATGAATTGGAAGCCGCCGTAAGGCATGCCACCGACGCCAAAACGCCGGACTCGCTTAAGGAAGCGAGTTGGATGCTGCTTTCGCGCGATCTGTCGGCCGTGGCCGTCGAGACGCTCCACCGTAAACCGGCGCTGTTCGAGGAGGCTAAGAGGCATATATCGGATATCATGGAGCGCGGCGTATCCGCCACCCTCTTCTACGCCACAAACGAGGAGCTTTCCGAGCGCCGGTTGCACTTCCGCACGAATTTCGAGTCAGCCCAGCAGTATTCAAAGCGATATGTCAGCCTCCTGCGCGACGGCAAAGAGAGTATCTCCGACATCCCCCCCGTGAAAGAGGCCGCCATGGAACTCGCCGAAGAGCAGCTGAAACGCGTGCGGATGGACGGCGCGGCGCTCGACGCGGTCTACGAACTGATAGACGTCTGCGTGAGGCCCACCGTGCGGGTCAACAACAGGGTAACCTCGGATAGGCGGCGCGCGGCGGCCGATCAGGTGCTCGAGATCAGCGGCAAGGTCATAAAGGACACCGAGATCGTCCGCAAGCACCAAGAGGTGACCCCGGAGATAGCCCAAAGGCTGCACTCCCTCCACGTGGCGATGGAGCGCATGGAGGGCGGCGTCGAAAAGCGCAAGGCAAACGCCGCCTACGCCGGACGGGTCGTGCTGCTTCTTATAACGCTGTGTTTCCTGGCCTTCTACATGAGAAAGTACAATCCGGCCATAGTGGCTGACCCGAAACGCCTCATAGCGCTGTGCATAGTCGTCCTCCTGCAGATATTGGTGGTCAGGCTGGGCACGCAGTACCTTCCACTGCTGTTTAAAGCCAGGGAGGTGTCCGCCGCGATTCCTGAGTACCTGATCCCTATAACAATGGGCGCGATCCTAAGCACTATCCTCTTCGGAATGCAGGTCAGCGTGATCGTCAGCCTCTTCGTAGGGATATACTTCGCCGTGGCGGTCGGGTTCAACCACTACTTCTTCCTGTACACGTTCCTGAATTCCGTGGTGGCCACCTTCCTAAACTACCGAATCCGCTACCGCTGGCACTTCTTCAGGGCCATACCGCCCATGACCATTGTGAGCGTGGCCATCATAGCCGTCTGGCAGATGGTGGCCTGGCGCTTCGGCGTCACCTTCTTAGTCAACGCCGCCTGCGCCTGCGCCGGCATCGTGGCCTCGGTGTTCATGGCGATGGTGCTGGCGCCGTTCTTCGAGAGGGTCTTCGACATTACCACGGACATGACCCTGATAGAGCTTTCCGACATGAACCACCCCATACTGAAAAAACTCTCCATACAGGCCGCCGGAACGTACAACCACAGCGTTTTGGTGGGCAATCTGGCGGAGTCGGCGGCGCAGGCTATAGGCGCCAACGCCCTCCTGGCGCGCGTGGCCTCTTACTACCACGACATCGGCAAGATAGACAAACCGGACTACTTCGTGGAAAACTGCATGGGCGACAGAAACCGCCACAACAAGCTATCGCCGACCATGAGCGCCCTCATAATATGCTCTCACGTGAAAGAGGGCGTGGAATTGGCCAAAAAATATAAGCTGCCAAAGATCATCCAAGACATAATAATGCAGCACCACGGCGACAGCTCCGTCTCCTTCTTCTACGAAAAGGCGCTGGAACAAGACCCGCACAAGCAGGTACAAGAGAAGGATTTCCACTACCCCGGCCCCACGCCGCAAACCCGCGAGGCGGCGATCATCATGCTCGCCGACTCCGTGGAAGCCGCGTCCAGAAGCCTGGCCACCAGCTCGCCGAAACTGCTGAGGGAACTGGTCAAAAAGATAATACGAGACAAGTTCCTGGCGTCGCAGCTAGACGGGTGCAACCTGACCCTGCGAGACCTGAACGATATCACGGAGGGGTTCATGCCGATATTGCAGGGGATATTCCACTCAAGGATCGAGTACCCTAATAAGTGATTACGTTGGAAAAAGATTGACACGTAGTGTTTAGTTATAGTATATTTATGTACATTTTTATATGGGACGCGGACAGAATACCGGCCGCCCCCCTAGGTTTTAGACAGGCAATGAAGGTTCACTTTTGACAGAGGAGGATGCATTGGGCATTGCTACAATGCGGGGCAGGGTTAGCGCGTTTTTACGCGTTTCATCGGTGGCGGCGGCGCTGTCGGCGTTTCTTTTGGCGGGAGGGTGCGGAGAGAAGGAGTTACCCGATATCTTTGCCGGGACAGCGGGAGGTATCGGCGGGCCGGTACAGGCGGCGCAGGGTGCGGCGGCCGGGGATGTATCAAAAAGCGCGTTGAACCCAGGGACGCGGTTTACCCCCAAAACGCTTGGTTTGCAGCCCGGAGGAACCATCGGGGAGCTTAGGTTCAACTGGTTTTCGGGGAACAAAGACGATTCGAGCCAAACATTCGTGCGTGTGTTTGAGGGCGACGCCCTTGTCGCGAGCGCGGAGGGTAGATCCGGCGTGACTGCCGCCGAAAACTACCGATACCATAAGGCGGAGGTATCCGGTCTTAAGCCGAACACAGTGTACACGTATTGGGTTTCCAACAACGGAGTGGATTGGAGTGAAGAGTACACATATAAATCACCTCCAGCGTCGGGGTCTTTCAAGTTCGCGGCGATGGGCGACGTGCAGTATGACAATGGCGACGATATCGGAATGTGGCAGAATATAGCCAAAAGGATTGGCGACGCGGGTACGTCGCTTATTGTAAATTCGGGCGACCATGTTGAGTATTGCAACTCAAGCTCTGTTCCGCCAAATAGCGTTGGGGGCGAAGTCGCTTACCTACAGTATTTTAGTCCGCCGGAGTTACGAAAAATCCCCACCGCTCCGGTAATGGGCAACCACGATATGTGCAAGAATTTTGATGAACACTTTAACCTGCCGAATCGCGTTGAAGGCGGGGAGAAACCCTCGTCGCAGTCCGGCACCAACTATAATTTTTCCAACTATTATTTTCTCCATAATAAAGTTCTGTTTGTGGGACTGAACACTTCGCCGACGCCGTCCGAGAGCAATGCCGCGGAATACGTTTCCGACTACCGCGCAACAATTAAAAAGGCAAAAAGCGAAAACTTAGGTAAGTATGACTTCCTTGTTGTGACCCATCATAAATCCACCACAAGCATTTCCGTCGGCGGACATGTGACTGATAAGGAAATCGGTTATTATGTAGCCGCCGGTCTGCAAAAATTGATGACCGAAGAGGGTGTAAATTTGGTGATTACCGGGCACGATCATATATATGTCAGGAGCCAATTTATGGTAGACGACGAACCGGTAGAAGAAGGTACTATAGGCGCGACGCTGTACTTAACCCTTAAACCGGGCGGCCAGACGAGAAATTATAATGCTAGCAATGGCGGCGATGTCGGGTTTGACGAAACAAAGCGAGCGCCGTATGTCGACAAATATCCTTTTATCATACAACCGTATGAGAGGATAGTCCCCGACAATACGAATTATTTCTTGCCGCGGTCTCATAAGACGCATTCGTACTATGACGGGACTCATGCGGGATACACGATAATAGAGGTCGCCTACGGGAAAATGACGATAGAAGTCCACGAGTATGACGGAACTGTTTTTGAGACTATTAATCTTGAGAGAAAATCGATAGGCATTACCGCATCGGGCAAGTTGTATAAGTTGTAGGATACTTTTGTATTGAGGGTTTGACTGGGGGCGGGTTGCTGTTCTTTCAACTAATAATATAGAATAGGTTGGACTAACTTAAAAGGAGAGTTTTTATGGGTTTGCTTAATAGAAAAGGGTTGTTGGTTTTATTGGCGCTTGTATCTGCGGCTTCGGCGGTACCGAGACCTATTGACGGTCAAGAAAATACTTGGGACGTAGGCGGTTTCACTACAACGCTCGTCAACGGGACGCTGACGGTTAGCGGGGCGGGTTCGACGAGCGCGCCGGGTGAATGGGGAGACGTTCAAATAGATGATTACAATATCCATATTGCCGAAGTGATTTTCGGGGCAGGCGTGGAATCCGTTAAAAACTTTGGGCGTAGTCACGATTGGAACAGTAGCACTCTTGTTTCGGTTACTTTTTCAGAAAAAATAAAAGTTATAAAAGACGAAGCGTTTAAAGATCTGTTGGACATCACGTCCATAACTATTTTAAACCCTATTCCGCCCGATGTTCAGGGGGATCCGTTTCCGGGTTTGGATAAATCGTCCGTAACCTTGTATGTTCCGAGCGGTAGCGTCACTGCTTACAAAAATGATAAATATTGGAAAACGTTCCCGAATATCCAAGGGATAGGCGCTGGTGTAGGGATCTATACAGTGACGTTCGACGCCAATGGCGGCCAGGTGACTCCCGCGTTGAGTTCAACCGATACGGAAGGGAAAGTCGCGGATTTGCCTACGCCTACAAGATTGGGCTATACGTGTATCGGTTGGTTCACGGCGGCGGCGGAGGGAGAGAAGGTCAGCACTAGCAAGAAGTTCTCCGAAAACACGACGCTCTACGCCCATTGGGATCTTGTGCCTTATAGAATAACCTACGATCTCCGTTATGGAACGTTATCAGGAACAAACCCGGAAGAATATACGTTTGAAACCGAAACGTTCACGCTTGTCAATCCTACCAAAGACGATTCCGAAGAAGAGCCTGTGTTCGCCGGATGGACAAGGACAAGCGGCGAGACCCCGAAAAAAATTGTGACTATCCCGCAGGGAAGTACGGGGGACAGAAACTATGTCGCGAATTGGATGCCCAAAGTCACCATCAACATCACAACGCAACCCCAAGATATCACATTGATTGAAAACGAAATAAATAATGCCGTTCTAAGGGTCGAGGCGAACGCACCGGAGGGCTATAAAATTGGTTATCGGTGGTACAAAAATACCACCAATAGCAACATCGACGGAGATACGCTCAGCAATGGCGGTACACCCGCGTACTCTGGTGCAAGCTCCGAGGCGGTTACTATCCCGACGAGCTTGACGGCGGGAACCTATTATTACTTCTGTAGATTAAGGATAACAGACCAGAATAATAATATTATTGAGGTAAGATCCGCCGTGGCCACGGTAACGGTAACGCCGAATACCGCGCCGCCCGGTATCACCATCAGAACGCAACCCCAAGATACCGTATTGATTGCGGGTAAAATAAATATCAAAGATAGCATCAGAATTGCGGCCGTAGTATCGTCAAACTACAATGCTATTACCTATCGGTGGTACAGAAATACCACTAAGAGCAACAGCTATAGGGGGGACTCTCTCAACACTGCCAAGGGTTACCAAAGCGCAAGTACCAAGTCGCTGAAAATCCCGGATACATTGAAGGCGGGAACGTACTATTACTTCTGCAGATTACGCGCAACACCAAAGGCGGGCGGCACAGTTCTTGAGGTATGGTCAGACGCGGCGGAGGTACTAGTGGCCAAGGAAGCGGTGGTCAAGAAAAAACCGGAAGGTGTAGAATGGCCGAGTTCGGCTACCGTTTACGCCGGCGATAAACTTTCTACGGCGGTGTTTGAGGGCGGAGTCGCGCCGTATAACGGGACATTTGCGTACGTGGACGGCGCGACGCAACTATTGGCAGAAAATAGCGGTACGTCGTATGCCGTAACCTTTATCCCTAAAGACTCGGTTAATTATTACGATACGCTCATTTACGATGCCGGAGTGCCGGTCACGGTGAGAAAAGCCGACCCGATAGTCACTTGGCCAACGTCGGCGACTATCACCTACGGCCAATCCCTTGACGACGCGGTGCTGGTCGGGAACAGCGGGAGCGGGACATTTGAGTACACGAATGGCAGCGCGATAAAACCAACGGTATCAGAGAGCGGTACTGAATATGAGATGACCTTTACCCCGACAGACGCGGTTAGATACAATACTCTCACGGAAAACGTGGCAATCACGGTGAACAAGAAAGACGGCTCCGTACTCTTCGCAAACGCAACGCCGACGGCGGGTACTCTTACCTACGGCCAGAGTCTGTCAGAGTCCGAGTTGTCGTTGGAAGATCCGACAGTCGGTTCGTGGGCGTGGGAGAACGGCGAAATAGTTCCGACGGTTACGAACAGCGGATATTACGCAATCTTCACCCCGAATGATAAAGACAACTACAGTTGGGCGATTAACTCTAAACAAATAGTGAATATTATAGTGAATAAGGCGGTGCCGACAGGTTACACCGTGCCCACCGGTTTAACCGCTACGTATGGTCAGCACTTGTTAGAAGTTACGTTTCCGGATAACGGCTGGTCGTGGGAGAATGAAGAAAATGTTGTAGGCGAAGTGGGAGAGCAAACGCATCAGGCAAAATTTACGCCGGACCCGGCTAACTACGAAGTCGCGACGGGTATTCCCGTAGTCGTTACGGTGGAAAAGGGGACGCTCAATCACATCGTGCCCACCAGCTTGACCGCGACGTATGGCGACAAGTTGGAAACCGTTGTGTTTCCTGCGGACGAATCGGGCGTGTGGTCGTGGATGACTGGAACGGATTTGGTAGGCGATGTGGGAATACAGACGCATTTGGCGAAGTTCATGCCGAAAGATAATGTTCACTACAAAGAAACGACGGATATTGTCGTGAGCGTAATCGTAAACAAGGCAGACCCGAAGGACGTCGTCTGGCCGACATCAGCTACCATTACCTACGGTCAAACCCTTGCCGCCGCAGTGTTTGACAAGCAGAGTGCGACAGGGACATTTGCGTATACGATTGGCACGATAGAGCCGAAGGTATCAGAGAGCGGTACGCTGTATGAAGTAACCTTTACCCCGAATGATTTGTCTAATTACAATAAGATTACAAATACCGTGGCAATCACGGTGAAAAAGGCATCGGGTTTAACCGCAACCAATCCCGATCCTATTATGGTTCCAATTGCGAACCCCGGTCCGCATACCTTTGATCTGTCCGCCATCGGCTTGAACAAAGATGACTACGGTACATTGGGTTATAATGCGGCAGGATTTGACGACAGCGAAAATATCTTACATTCCGAGCCGGAGATTACCGGGTCAACTCTAACCTATACCGGCGCCGGTGAGGAATCGGGTACGGCGACGCTAACAGTCAAGATTACAAGCCAGAACTACACTGACGTCACCGTTACCATCACTTTCAAGGCGACGCCCAAAACCACCGTTGTCATCGGCGGTTTGACGGCGGAAAACAGTACTTATGACGGTACGCCGAAAAAAGGCGTCGTCGGCACAGCTACAAGCGGAGAATATGATGGTGAACTTGATTACATTTATACAGGTACGGGCATTACGGTTCCTACCGTAACGCCGCCCATAAACGCGGGTAATTATACGCTTACAGTGTCCGTGCCGAATACCAGCGTCAGTCATACCGGCAAAGCAACCTATACTTTCACCATTGCGAAGGCTGCGGTAACCAAGCCAACGGTTACAAACACATCATTTGTTTATGACGGCAGTGTGCAAACACTGGCGATAGCCGCAAACGCGAATTATACCGTGACAGGCAACACGGCGACAATCGTGGGCGATTACTTCGCGACGGTCGGTTTAATTGACAAAACTAATTACCAATGGGCGGACGGCAAAATCGAAGATATTTCTTTGCCGTGGTCAATTGTTAAGGCGTCCTACGACATGACCGGCATATCGTTTGTTGACAAAACAGTAAATTATGACGGCAATGAGCATAGTATTGAGATCGGCGGGACGTTGCCGGACGGCGTGACTGTATCTTACGGCGACAATAATGTAAAGACAGCGGCCGGAACTTATCTGGTTACGGCGACGTTTGCGGTGGACGCGGTTAATTACAACGTGCCCGCGCCAAAGACCGCGACGCTTACCATCAAGCCGACTTACCTGATAACGGTCACCGGCGGTACGTCCGACAAAGGTAGAGCTGCCGAGGGTGAAACGATAACTATCACCGCCAACGCCGCCGCCACGGGTAAACTCTTTGACACATGGACGGCTACCGACATGAATATTGTGAATAACGGTGTGACACCCACGACGTTTGTCATGCCAGCCGCGGCGGTAACTGTCATGGCGACGTACAAACCAATTACTTACACTGTAATATGGAGAACCAACGGCGGCACTCCCGCTCCGACTGATACGTCTGTCAATTACGGCGACACGATAAAAGTTCCGGCGCCGATGGAGAGAACAGGATACAATTTCGTCGGCTGGTACGCCGACACCAATTTGACAACGGCGGCATCATTACCTATGGCCAACGTGACGTCGGCTAAGACGTTCTACGCAAAGTGGACGCCGACTGTCGTCACCTACACTATAACGTTGAGCGCCGGTACCGGCGTCACCGGCGTTACGATTTCCCCGGCGACGGTCTCGACCGGCACCGACGGCAAGCTTGCGTCTTTGCCAACGCCCTCCAGACAAGATTATGTTTTTGAAGGCTGGTACACGGCGTCGTCTGGCGGCACGCTGGTACAAACTGCAAACAACGTGTTCACTAAGGATACCACTATCTATGCCCAATGGACGCGCATCTACACGGTAACGTTCAACCCAACCGGCGGCACGATTACCCCCGCGGCTGCCGCGACCGCCCAAACCGGCGTCGGCGGCAAACTCACGGGGTCTTTGCCTACGCCCGCGAAAACCGATTATACGTTCAACGGTTGGTACACGGACACGACGTCTACGCCGGGCACGAAAGTAGATACAAGCCGCGTATACAACGCGAACGCTACTGTCTACGCTCGGTGGACGCCTCCCGTTACTTATACTGTAACGTTCAATCCCACTGGCGGCACGATTACCCCCGCGACCGCCGCGACCGCCGCCAACGGTAAACTCGCATCGTTGCCAACACCATCGAGGGGTACCGGTTACGTGTTCAACGGTTGGTACACGGACACGACGTCTACGCCGGGCACGAAAGTAGATACAAGCCGCGTATACAACGCGAATGCTACTGTCTACGCTCGGTGGGTGTATACGATAACGTTCAATGTCAACAGCAACAGCGGTACGGTTTCCCCGACGTCCGCCGTAACCGGCGCCAACGGTAAACTTGATACGTTGCCGACGCCTACCAGAAACAATAACGCGTTTGTCGGATGGTATACGACGAATGCGGCTACGGGCGGTACGGCGGTAACGAAAGATTATGGGTTCAGCGGCCCGACCACCATCTACGCTCGGTGGACGCCGGCTTACACCATAACGTTCAACCCCGGCGATAGCGGCATGGTTTCTCCGCAGACCGCGGTGACCGGCGCCGACGGCAAGCTCGCGTCGTTGCCCACACCCGAAAGAACCGGCCGTACATTCCTCGGTTGGTACACGACGGCTGCCGGCAGCACGCAGGTAACCACAGACTACGCGTTCACGGGGGCCGCCACTGTCTTCGCCCGGTGGACGTCCGCTTACACGATAACGTTGAGCGCCGGTACCGGCGTCACCGGCGTTACGATTTCCCCGGCTACAGTCTCGACCGGCACCGACGGCAAGCTCGCGTCATTGCCCGCGTCGCCCTCCAGAACAAATTACTTGTTTGGCGGTTGGTATACGGAGTCTGCGGGCGGCGTGGCGGTAACTACGAGTTATGTGTTTACCGGGAACGCTGCTATATACGCTCGGTGGACGCCTGTTTACACGATAACGTTCAACTCCGCCGGCGGCTCGGCGGTTTCCCCGGCGTTGACCAACGCCAACCGTAAGCTCGATTCGTTGCCTACGCCCGCGAGAACCGGTTACTCGTTTAACGGTTGGTACACGGACACGACGTCTGCGCCCGGCACGAAAGTGGATACAAGCCGCGTATATACGGCGAACGCTACAATCTACGCCCGGTGGTCGTCCGCCTACACAATAACGTTCAACTCCAACGGCGGCTCGGCGGTTACCCCGGCGACCGCCGTGACCGGCGCCGGCGGCAAGCTCGCGTCTCTGCCCGCGCCGCCCGCCAGAAGCAATTACGCGTTTGCCGGATGGTATACGACGAACGCGGCTGCAGGCGGCACGGAGGTTACGACAAACTACGTGTTCAGCGCGAACGCTACCGTTTTCGCTCGGTGGACGCCCGCTTACACTATAACGTTCAACTCCAACGGCGGCTCGGCTGTTACCCCGGCGACCTCCGTGACCGGCGCCGACGGCAAGCTGGCGTCGCTGCCTGCGCCGCCCGCCAGAAGCGGTTACTCGTTTGCCGGATGGTATACGACGAACGCGGCTACCGGCGGCACGGAGGTGACGACAAACTACGTGTTCAGCGCGGCCGCCACGATATACGCTCGGTGGACGCTTGTGACGTACACGATAACATTCGACGCCAACGGCGGCACGGTTTCCGTGGCGTCCGCTACGACCGGAAGCGGCGGCAGGCTCGCCTCTCTGCCTACGCCGGCGGCTAGAACCGGTTACACGTTCGGCAATTGGTACACTGCGGAAACGGGCGGCACGCAGGTGACGACGAGCACGGTATTCAGCGAAAACGCCACAATCTACGCGCGGTGGGCGCTTGTAAGCTACACGATAACGTACAATCTCGGTGGCGGAACGGCAGATCCCGCCAATCCGACTAGCTATAATATTGAAAGCGCTGATATTACGCTCAGCAATCCGACCAGAACCGCCTACATATTTGACGGTTGGACGGGGGCCAACGGTACGACCAAGCAGACGGAGGTGACTATTCAGCATGGGAGCATCGGCGCAAAGAGCTATACCGCGAATTGGACGACCGTCTCCTACACTATATCATTCGACGTCAACGGCGGCGCAAAGCTGGCGCAGGATTCCGCAAAGACGGCGGCGGGGGGGAGGCTCTCGTCCCTGCCTGCGCCGTCCGCGAGAGAGGGCTATGCCTTCGACGGGTGGTTCACCGCGTCGTCTGGCGGCACGGCGGTGACGACAAGCACGGTGTTCGACGGCGACGCGACTATCTACGCCCAGTGGACGCGTATCTACACGGTGACGTTTGACGGCAACGGCGGTTACTTGGCGGCGACGACTGCCAAAACGGGAGCCGGCGGGAAGCTCGCCTCTTTGCCGGTGCCTACGCTGAGCGGTTACGTTTGCGCCGGGTGGTACACGGCGAAAGAGGGCGGCAGTCAGGTAACCACAAGCACTGTTTTTAACGGCGATACCGTCGTCTACGCCCGCTGGTCGCAGATCGCCAACGCCGCGGTGACGTTTAACGCGGGGACCAATGGGACGCTTAAGGCTACCGTAGACGGCGCCGCGATTACCTCGGGCGCTTCGGTGGGTATAGGTAAAAACGTTGTGTTCTCGGCTGTTCCCACCGATGGGTACGAAGTAGCCCGCTGGACGGTCAACGGGGCGGTGGTCGTCGACAACTCCCGGACTTACACGCTTGAGTGGCTTTCGGAGCCGACCACTGTCGCGGTGTCGTTTGAGTGGAAGCCCGTGTCCGTCGCCGCGTCCGACCGCGAGATTCCTATCTTTGCGGTGAACGGTGAGTCCTCTATAACGCCGGTAAAGACGCCGTCCGGCGGAATTACGGTCGGCCCCAACCCGGTGAGAACCGGCGGCGGCGCGGCGATCTACTGGGCCGGCGGCAAAGCGGTCGCAGGCGAGTTGAGCGTGTTCGACGCGGCAGGCAAGCGGATCGCCGTTGTCAAGGTCGGCGGCACGAAGCGGATAGGCGTGTGGAAGGTCGGCGGCGTCGCCGAGGGCGCGTACTTGATAAGGGGCGTGCTTACGGACAAAGACGGCGGCAAGATCAAGGTCTCGGCGTTGGTCGGCGTTGTTAGGTGACGGTGTTAACATCATAAACGAAAGGTATTTTATGAACATACGGTATTTGTTGTATAAAAACTCCAAATTAAGCGCGGCGGCGTTGGGCGCTGCCGCGCTGGGGGTGCTTTTTTTGGCGGGTTGCGGCAAGAAGGACAACACGACAAACCCAAAAGATTACGTCCTTACGGTAGATTTTGATCCTGCCGGAAGCGGCGTTGCCGATTTAGACCCCTACGATTATAAGAATGGCGACAGGGTTACCGTGACGGCCATCCCGAAAAACGGTAAATACACGTTCGTCGGGTGGACGGGCGCGACGGCGGATACGGCGAATCCGGTGACTGTCACTATGGACAGGAATAAGACGCTGACGGCGAAATTTTCGGAAAAGTTTGCGCTTATAACGGCGGCGGATCCCATTGAGGGGGGCATCATAGGCCGCGCTCAAATAGATCGCGCTTCTGATACGGCTTACTATGCGCCAAATTCCCATGTCGCGTTGAGCGCTCTCGTAAATCCGGGTTACAAATTTCTAGGCTGGGAGGGCGACACGACGCTTGCGGCGGATAAAGCATTGTTTACTTGTATTGTAACACGCGACGTAACATTTACCGCCAAATTTCAACAGATGCCCCGGGTTCTGATAGGAACAACGGACGGCGGTTCTGTGACTATTGACCCTAAGAGGGATTACTACGAGAAGGACGAGAAGGTAATCTTGACCGCCGCGGCGAAAGAAGGCTATGTGTTCGTCCGTTGGTTAGACAGTAAGGGGGTGTCTTTGAACAGTAGTAATCCATACACAATTACGATTGACGATACCGATGCGAAACTGACTGCCGAATTCGGGCCGTCGCCGCAATAATTTTTGTTAATCGCTATGATGAGGTAATTACGGTTGACAATCCAAGAAAGAGCGGGTATGGCATATATGAGCAAGGCGTTCAGGTTGGTATCGGCGGCGGTGTGCGCGGCGTTTCTCGCCGCGCCTCTTACGGCGCGGGCAAAGAGCGTGGAGCCGGAAAGGGCGCAAGAGCTGGCGCGGCGCGTGGCCGAATCTGCGCGCGGAAAGACAGACGTGTCGGATGTCCGTCTCAAGCACGTAGCGAAAGAGAGTCGGGGAGCGCAGACGGTCGGCGGCCTTGGCCGTGTTGCGGCGGACGCTGATGATACGCTCTTCTACGTCTTTGAATTGGGCGGCGAGGGCGGCTTCGTGATCGTCTCCGCCGACGACGCTGTAAAGCCGGTGTTAGGATACTCCGACGGGGGATCGTACGATCCGCAGAGTTTGCCGCCGAACACGGCCGCTTGGATGGAGCGTTTACGGCGTCAGATCGTTTGGGCTAAGGAGCGGGGGGTACGAAGCGAATCCGCGGCGGCTGTCACGCCGTTGAACGCGGGCGTTTCGGCGCTTCTGCGGACGCAGTGGGATCAGTACGAACCTTACAATCTGCTATGCCCGAAGGTCGACAGCGCGCGCGCCGCGGCCGGGTGCGCGATAACGGCGTGGGCGCAAATCATGAAGTACCACAATCATCCGGCGCGCGGCGTCGGGCGAAGCGAGGCGTACGCCACAAATACATACAAGATAAACATCCCGTCCGTGAATTTTGAGATCGGCTACAACTGGGCGGATATGCGGAATACGTACCCGGAAAACGAAGAGAACACCCCGCAGAATATCGCCGTTGCGACCCTTATGTACCATCTCGGCGTAAGCGTAAAGACCGATTACCTCCCCGAAGGCAGCATTGCCGACGGCTTATCAGACGCGCTGACCGCCCATTTCGGATATGATTTGGGCATGCGGCGCGTAGACCGGGAGAGATTCCAGCGGGTCTACGGCAAGGCGAAATGGGAAGAGTTGCTTAAAGGGCAGATAGACGCCGGATTGCCCGTTCTTTACGGAGGATCGGATCCGAGAGCAGGTCATGAGTTTATAGTTGACGGATACGACAACTCCGGCAAGTTTCATATCAACTGGGGATGGGGCGGCAGGTACAACGGTTACTATGAAATAGACGCGTTTGTTGATATCTCCGCCGATATGTACGACTTCAGCAACATCCGTTACCAATACGCGTACGTTGATATCAAACCGAACGCGGGCGGGGTTCGCGCGAGTTATAATCCGAACTTTACGCTTGCGGAGATTGCGGCCGCTAAAACGGATGTCGCGCCGGTTGAGCGGTTTACCGTTAACGCTAAAATAACGTGCGATACGGCGGCGTATGTGGCCGCCGCCCAATTGATGTTGGTCGGCGCGGCGTTGGTAGACGGCCGCGATTCCATTGCGGCGATATTAGGAAAAGTTCGCGCCGGCATATACCCCTGGAAGCCGGATACCGCAACGGCTATCAGTTGCGTTGTGCCCGCCGCGGTATCGGCCGGGGCCTATAGTTTAAAAATTGCCGTAAGCGAATACGATTACGACTCCGCCGCCAAGGAGTACGTCCCGCGCGGTTGGAAGATCGTTACGCGCAGCGCCTCCGGCGTCCAGAACAACGTCGCCGTCAATGTGACTCAGGTGCCGATCATCACCGTACAGCCGTCGGATCAAAGAGTAAGCGCGGGCGCGGCGGCGACGTTCACGGTTGAGGCGAAGTCAAACGGGGCCGCCGCGATAAGCGGGTACAAATGGCAGATTGAGACGGCGGACACGATACTCGCGGAAAACTTTGAGGGCGCCGCAAACGTTTTTACCATTGTCAACGGAACGCAAACCAACAAGTGGAGCGTGGGAAGCGCCGTAGCGAAAGGGAGCGGCAAGTCGGTCTACGTTTCCAACAACGGCGGGGCGTCGAACGCCTATTCCGCGGCGTCGGAAAGCGTTGCGCACTTATATGTGGACGTAGCGTTTCCGGCAAACCCCGACGCGCAACCGTACACGCTCGGTTTCGATTGGAAGGGGATGGGGAAAGACAAGCCGCTTGATTGCTACAGCACCGACGACGGCTTGGTTTGCACGGGATTCGGGGGCGGCGTAGATTATTTGCAGGTGAGCTTGACGGATACGAGCGTTTCGCCGCAAGCCGGCAATAGCGTGGCGGGCGCGGATTTGGGAATATATTACGGATCCGACGTTTGGAAGAGAGCGGTCTGCTCCGTTCCCGCGTTGAACGCCGGTAAGAAGAAGCGCGTTGTTTTCACGTGGTACAACGCGGCGACTGACAGCGTCGTCAACCCGCCCGTTGCCTTGGATAACATAACGATTACCGGCAACCGGAGATTTGTCGATGTGAAAGACGGCACCGGCGCAACGACAGCCGCCTACGCCGCCCCCGCGGCGACGCCGTCGATGAACGGTAGCCGCTACCGTTGCGTGGTGACGAATGCGCTGGGGAACTCTACGGTGTCCGATTACGCCACGCTCTCGGTAGCGGATAGCTCCGGAGTCGCGGTTCTGGTGTCTGAAAGAAACGTCCCGGCGCCTTTTGCCAAAACGGAGGCGGCGTCTATCGCGCCTTTGACCGCGTCGTCGGCGGGCCTGACGGCCGGACCCAACATCGTTGACAGACGCTCCGGCGGCGTAACGTTCTTCCGCGGCGGTTCGGCGGTTGCCGATGCGGATCTGCGCATCTACGACGCGTTGGGCAATTTAGTCAGGGCGGTCAACGTCCGCGCCAAAACGGATAGCTGCCCCGGCGTCGGCAAGCGGGTTGCGGCATCGTGGGATTTGCGTGATTACGGCGGCCGCGCGGTGCCGCCCGGGTCGTACGCGGTCGTAGGGACGGTCGCGGCCAGAAACGGCAAGCGGGAGCGGGTGTCGGCGGTCGTGACGGTTAGGTGATAGGAGACCGCCGTTAGCCTTGTTTCGTTAAAAGACCGGCCTGCCAGCGGCGGCCTGTTGTGAATATTGTACCTGCCATAATCAGAAATCCCCGTCGTAATTTTTTTTGAAATTAGCGGTTTTTATAGTATATTGTACATTATAGAAGCATGTTTTTTAAAGGAGCGCTAAAATGGCAAAACAGTCGTTCAGCCGAAAGGCTTTTTTTATTGACCGCAACATCCAGGGGCGGTACATGATCACCTTCCTTATCCCCATGCTGGTCATGCTGGCCTTCATGCTGCTCACGCTGTATCTGGCCTCCCAGACGATCATCTCGACCTCCTCCAAGATCATGAAGCGCGAGATCGAGAACATAATCGCGACGGAAACGCAGGATCGGCTAGAGCCTACGGTGGAGCAGTACGCGAAGGCCGTAGAGAAGATCCGCGCCAAGGTGCGCGATTTCGGCAGCATAGGCGACATAAAGAAGGAGTTCGCCGGAACGCTGGTAGGGGTCTTCGGCGCTGGCATAATGCTGGTCGTGCTGCAGATAGTCATGATGACCGTCTTCTTCTCGCACAAACTGGCCGGCCCGGTCTACAGGTTCGAAAAGGCGTGCAGGAGCGTCATAAACGGACGCTACGACGACGTGATATATCTCCGCAAGGGCGACCAGATGATGGGCCTGTCGCTGCTCCTGAACGAGGCCTTCACGGTCAGCGGCCGGCGGATTAAAGACTTGGAAGCCAAAGTCGCGGCGCTTGAGGGCGGGGCGCCGGAATCAAAATAAAAATTTTTTTACGAAAAATATTGACATTGTTCATGCAATATATTATTTTTAAGGCATCAGAGGGTTGATTGTTTTTGGATTAAGGGGTTTAATGTGAATAATTGGCTGTTTTCAAAGAAGAACTTTTATATTTTGGGGCTTTCATTGGCTCTCTTGGTCGTGGGCTACGTCCTATTGGCTCAGGGTCCGGTAAACAATTTCTTGTCTACGAGCGTGGCGCCCGTTATCCTGGTAGCCGTCTACTGCGGCCTGATACCGTACGCCTTATTGTCCGGTTACGGAAAGGGCGGCGACAAGGGAGTCAAAAAGTAACAAGGGCGTTTAGTTCAGTTGGTATAGAGCGCCTGCCTTACAAGCAGGAGGTCGTAGGTTCGAGCCCTACAACGCCCATATTGACAAGCATTTCGGCGGGACGCTTTGCTTTAAGGCTAAGCCCGCGAAACGATAGAAGCTGAAAAAATGGATCGGTAGTTCAGCCGGTTTAGAACGCCGGCCTGTCAAGCCGGAGGTCGCGGGTTCGAGCCCCGTCCGATCCGTTTTTTCATCTCTCCCTCTATAAATATATCTCGTTAACCATTCCAAAACAGTATGTACAAATTTTCCGCCTATGGCAGTTTTTTCCGCTTTGCCGTCGGTCAAAATCTCCGCCCATACCCCAAAAACCGCCGTCAACCAATCCCGCAAATCCGTCGAATATCACCGTTAACCTGTTGAAAATCAACATGTTACAGAAGTCATCAATTAATCGGGCCAATCCGCCGATACCCCAAGTATAGGCAATGGCACGCCATTTGCGATTTGTTTATCGGTAGATGGAACCGAAACCTGAAGCGAAAAATTTAACCACACTCCCAAGGCGGGAAAAAAGATGATACAGGGAATCTACACAGCCTCCACCGGAATGACGGCTCTGGCCCAAAAGCAGGAGCAGATCGCCAACAACCTCGCCAACGTCCATACCACGGGCTTCAAGCAGAGCGGGCTTTTCACCATCGCCTACCAGAACTTGGTGAAGGACGACAACGACCGCGTCTTCGCCAACCGCGACATAAAGGCCGACCAGGTCTACATAGACTACTCCGAGGGCACGATGCGCCAGACCAACGGCGACCTCGATCTCTGCATAAAGGGCACCGGCTTCTTCAAGGTCGTGACCGACGCCGGAATCCGCTACACGCGCAACGGCAACTTCTCGCTCGACCCGCAGGGGCTTCTGGTCACAAACGACGGATCCAAGGTCATGGGGACGGAGGGCTTTATTCGCGTGGAACCCAACGAAAAAATCAGCATATCCGAGACGGGCGAGGTGATACAGAACGGCTATACCAAAGGCTTCCTCAAGATCGTGGACTTCCAAAAACCGTACGAACTCAGGCGCACCGGCGACAGCAACTTCGCGCCGACAAACGTGGAAGCCGTAGAATTACAGTCTCAAGGCTATCTGTTGCGCCAAGGATACCTGGAAAGCTCAAACGTGGACATGATACGCAATATGGTACAGATGATCTCGTCGCACAGAAACTACGAGTCGAGCCAGAAAGCCCTGCACGCGCAAGACGAGACGTTGGAAAAAGCCGTGAACCAAGTAGGCGCTTTGAGATAATCTGTTGTATTGATATTGATAATGAGTAAATATCGGTGTTGATTTTAATTATTTGACTTTTATAAGGAGCCGAAAATGATTCGAAGCCTGTCGACCGCCGCCACCGGAATGGAAGCCATGCAGCTGTACATGGACAACATCTCCAACAACCTCTCCAACCTGCACACCAACGGGTACAAGCGTACCCGCATAGAGTTTCAGGACTTGATGTATCAGGCGCTCCGCGAACCCGGCGTGCGCAACTTCGAGGGCAGCATGGCGCCGGCCGGGGTCGAGGTGGGGCTTGGCGTCAGGTCGGCCGCCACGCAGAAGGTCTTTGAACAGGGCGCCCCCAACCTAACGGACAACCCTTTTGACGTGGCAATATCAGGCGAAGGCTTTTTCCAGGTGACAATGCCGGACGGTTCTATAGCCTACACCCGCGACGGACAGTTCAAGCTTTCGAGCGACGGTACGCTGGTCACCTCCGCCGGTTTCATCGTCCACCCTGAGGTCGTGCTGCCCGAAGGGGCGGACAGCTTCCAAGTCGAGTCCGACGGACGCATCACCGTGAAGATGCCCGGCGAAGAGCTGTCTACGGACATAGGCCAATTCGAATTGGCGCGCTTCATCAACCCGTCCGGCCTGCGCTCGCTTGGCGGCAACCTGTTCGCGGTATCGGACGCGAGCGGCGTCCCGATCGTAAACCTGCCTGGAGAGGAAGGCGCCGGCAGATTGCTGCATAAATACGTCGAATCGTCCAACGTACAGATAGTAGACGAAATGGTAAATATGATAGCGGCGCAAAGGGCATACGAAATCGTGTCAAAAGCTATAACAACCAGCGAGGAGATGTTGCAGATCGCGAATAATTTGAAACGGTAGACGTTAATTGGTATTAATGGATAAATAGTTGTGACTTTCAGGATTGGCTAAGCCGAGATAAACAAGTTGCGAGGAGCGAAGCGACGAAGCAATCCAGAGTGTTACTTTAACACAAACTTATGAGGCCGAAAATGATACGCAAACGCAATGCCAGAACAGGATTAATAAAGCACACCGTCGCAATCACACCCGCTATGACGGCTTGTTCTTGCGCCAACGCAAAAAGAAAAGTGAACACCGCGCGTTTCTACGACATCATAAAGACGGCGGCGTTGATCGCTGTTTTCGCGGTCTCTTTCTCTTTCGCGTCAAATGACGGGAAAACCGTCACGCTCTCCTTTATCGACTCGGCGATGGTGAACGACACCGTGATCCGCCTAGGCGACATCGCCAAGGTCGATTGCGGCGACGCGGCGCTTGCCTCCGCGTTTAGGGCTTTTAGCGTGGGCGAAGCCGCCCCGGCCGGGTACAGCCGTTTTGTCAACTCCGAAGACTTGGTCTCTCTCAATATCCGCAGGCGCTTCAAGGACGTGAATATCGTTGCGGCAAATCAGAAACGGGTCAAGGTCGCGAGCGATTACAAAACCGTAACGGCGGGAGAGTTCGAGGAAGCGATTCGCGCCTACGCCGCCGAACGCCTTGAGTGGGGGGCGGGGGAGTGGTCGCTTACCATTGCAAATCCTGAGAGCGCGACGAAAATCGGCAAGGTCGGAAATATCAACGTGGAAGTCTCCGGCATAGATAACCCGCGCGCTAAGGGCGGCGTCCGCTTGACGCTGACGCTTCGCGGCGGAACGCGGATTTGGCGTATTCCGGTAGCTTGCAAGATATTCGTCAAGACCCCGGTGCTCGTGGCCGCCCGGCCCATACAGCGCGGCGAGGAGCTTACGGAAGAGAATACTATGCTTCAGTCTATGGACATAACGAATTTCGCGTACGCGCCGCTGACCAAAATCCCCAAGGCCGGGACCGCCACGGCGCTCAGGTTCGTGCCTATGGGCGGCATACTGCACGATAAGGCGCTCCGCGCCATTCCTTTAGTGGCCCGCGGCGACCAGGTACGCATCCACTATATCGGCGAAAGAGTAAAAATATCCGTACTCGGCACCGCCCGCGACAGCGGCGGCAACGGGGAGCGGGTTTGGGTGGAAAATCTTCAAACAGGCAAACTGATCCGCGCGACGGTATCGGGCAAAGGCTCGGTCGTCGTCCATCAGGAAGGAGAAAAATCATGAACGGCTTCAAGAGAATTTTGGCGGCGGTAGCGCTCACGGCGGTTGCGGTCAACGCGGCCCAGGTGCAGAACCTTTTCTCCGACCACAGGGCGATGCGTGTGGACGACATCCTCACGATCATCATCGTGGAATCGGCCAAGGCCGGCAGCGAAAGCAAGACCAACACATCAAAGGGCAGCGAAGTGGGATTCTCCGCCAGCTCGCTGAGCCTCGTCTCGCCTCACCAGTTCGGTGCGAGCAACTCCTCCAAGTTCGACGGCAAAGGAGCGACATCGCGTTCCGGCAGCCTCTCGGCGACGGTCACGGCGCGTGTGGTGAAGGTGCTCGACGGCGGCAATCTCGTCATAGAGGGCAGCAAGACGGTCGAGATCAATCAGGAGAAGGAGATAATAAAGATCAGCGGCGTCGTAAGGCCGCAGGACATACAGAAGAATAATATCGTGTACTCGACCAGCATAGCCGACGCCGAGATTACGTATACAGGTAACGGTACGGTGAACACGGCGGCCAGACCCGGGTTCTTTACTAGGCTCGCGAATTGGCTGTTCTGATGAAATGTTGATTTTTATAGTTGTGACTTTCTGGATTACTTCGCTACGCTCGTAATGACGGTATTGCGAGGAGCGAAGCGACGAAGCAATCCAGTAGGTAGTATCAATACACATAAACGCAAACAAATACAAAGGTAGGGAGGAATTATGAACAGCGTTAATAAGTTGACAAAGATTGCTACGGTTGTTCTATCAGCCGCGGTGTTGGTAAGCGCTCAGGGGATTCGCATCAAGGATGTCGCTTCCGTTTCGGGCCTCGAAGACGTGCAGCTCTTCGGGTACGGGTTGGTCGTCGGTCTCGCCGGCACGGGCGACCGCAATCAGACGGTGTTCACCGAGCAGACGATAGTCAATATGCTCAAGAATATGGGTATGGAGTTGCCCGAGCGGCATATCCGTGTGCGCAACGTGGCGGCGGTTATGGTCACGGGGCAGCTCGCGCCGTTCAAGCGCAAAGGCACCAAGTTTGATATTACCGTTTCGTCAATGGGCGACGCTACGAGCTTAGAGGGCGGTACGCTGATCCTTACGCCCATACAAGGGCCAGACGGGCAGGTCTACGCCTCGGCGCAGGGACCGCTGGCCACCGGCGGCTACGATCTGCGTGACCGCGGACTCACGCACATCAAGAAGAACCACGTCTGCGTCGGCAGGATTCCCGGCGGAGCCATTGTCCAAAAGGAGTACCAATTCAACGTCTTGAACGGCGACAATCTGTCCATTTCCCTCCACAGCCCCGATTTCTCCTCGGCTGTCTCTATGGCGCAGTCGATCAACGCCCAGTACGGCGTGGCCGGCCTTGCCAAAGCCACGGACGCCGCCACGGTGGAACTCGACATGGCGAGGGCCGGCAACGGGGTCTCGACGATGGAGTTCTTGGCAAGGGTGGAGAACATGACTTTCGAAGTCGCGTCTCAGGCCAAGGTGGTGATAAACGAACGCACCGGAACGATAGTAGCCGGCGGCACGGTGCGCATATCGCAGGTAGCGGTCACCCACGGCGGCGTGAAAGTTGAAGTAGTCAACTTGCCTGAAGTGATACAGCCGGTTCCGTTCGCCTTAGGACGTACCGAGGTAGTCCCGAACCCGGCTATGGTAGTTGAGGAGAAAGACGCGGAAATGGTGGTGCTCGACGCGACGACGACAGTGTCGGATTTGGCGCAGGCGCTCAATTCCCTTGGCGTAACGCCGAGAGACGTGATAGCGATCCTGCAAGCCATAAAAGAAGCCGGGGCGTTGCACGCGAATTTGATTATACTGTAAGTTAAAAACAGCTGTCTGAACTAGGATTAGCAGGATTAAAAAAAAGATTATAGGATTAAAACATATCAACCATCAATCAAAAAGGAGGGTTTGCCTATAAGTCCAATGTAACAGGCTTTACAAGGTTTCTCAATCCTGTGCAGTACGGAAGTACGGAAGTACAAGCGGTAAGGCAGTAAAGCAGTAACAGGTTTCTCAATCCTAAAACGCTGTATCGACGCGGCCTCCGGTAAAACGGATGCCGCGTCAGTAATGGCAGTAAGCGGTAAATGCAGTAAAGGCCGTAATGGTAGCAAAGGCTGTAAAGGTATTTTCTCAATCCTAAAGTCTGACACCGCATGGAAGCGTAATTGAGCGCATGGAAGCGCTCCGGCCTTTTTGGGAATGGGAAAATTCAGAAGACATGGATGTCAACCGATAAAAAACGAGGAGGTAAAAATGCAGATAAACGGAGTCAATAGATACAACGAAATACAGGCGGTCTACGCGGCTAAGGTCAACCGCGAGACGAAAAGCATGGCCGTCGTCAACCTCAGCGAGGGAAAGGCGCTAAGCGCGGACGAGGCGATCGTCATGGCGGAGGAGGCGCGGAAAAACGGCGTGACCTTCAAAGAATACTTGGACAAGGCCAAGGACAAAGCAATGAACGAACAGCCCTGAAGCGACTATATCTGAAGAACGAGATTGTACGGAATATGCCGCCGCCTGCCCGCCGCGGTAACGGTATGTTGCGGTTTGGCCGTAATTTATGTTGTATGAAATTAAGATCCGCATGAAAATCCAAAAAAGTTATTGACACCGACGTTTCCAATGTACTATATTAATGTATTATTGCGTTATTGCGTCGCTACGCCGCCGCAATGATTGTTTTGGATAACGTCGTCGAAGGCTTCTTTGACAGCCAATTTGGGAAGAACTGGAAAAGGGTGCAATGTTGTCAATTCTCAATTTGAAAACTGTGACAATTCCGACAATTTTGATGGTTTTCTGTTGCGCGGCGGCCTCGCTCGCCGACGCGCTGCCGAACGTCGTCATCTACGTCTTAGGCAACCCGCCAAACCGCGCCGTCCTTAAAGTCGCGTTCAACGACGCCCTGGTGAACAGCGGAAAATACAACGTAATCGCCGTGGACGCCATCGAAACCATCGTCAACGAACAGAAAAGGCAGATGAGCGGCTCGGTGCGCGACAGCGAAATCGCCAAAGCGGGCGAAGACGCCGGCGCCGCGTTTATGTTTGAAATAGAACGGGCCGACGACGGCCCGAACGCCTACTACATAAGCGCCAGAATGATCAGCGTGGAGCGGAAAATCGCCGTCCTGTCCAAATTGTCGGGGAGGGTGAGCAAGGGGAGCGACGTCGCCGCCGTAATAGCCGCCCAGGTGGCCGCTATGCTCAACTCGCAGCCCCAAACCCCGATAGTCATCACCCCGGACGGCAAGACTTACCGCACCGTCTCCATTGACGGCCGGATGTGGATGGCCGAGAACATAAACCTAAAGACCGGCGGATCATGGTGTTACGGCGGCGACGAGAGCAACTGCCGAAAGTACGGGCGGCTCTACGATTGGCGGACGGCTAAGACCGTATGCCCCTCAGGGTGGCGCCTGCCCATCCGCCGGGAGTGGGACATTCTGGCGAGAAGCGCGGGCGGCGAGGAGGACGCCGGGCATAAACTCAAGTCTAAAAGCGGGTGGGACGGCGACGACGAGTACGGCTGGGGGGCGCTCCCCGGCGGGGCCAGGCATCCCGGCGGCGGCTTCCACTCCGTCGGCGAAATCGGCGCGTGGTGGTCGGCGAGCGAAAGCGCCGACGGAAACGCCTACGGCCGCTACATAAACGCGAATCGCGACGGCGGCATATACGAAAACGAATCAAAAAAAGAAACGGGATACAGCGTACGGTGCGTCGCGGAGTAAAATAAGCTGATATTTATTGAAATACCTAAAAATCGACCATTGCCGAGGAGGCAGGCATGAAAAACATTTTGATGGCGGCGGCGTTCTCGCTCGCGTGCGCGTGCGCGGCGAACGGGCAGACAGCCGGCGAGTATGACAGGGCGCTTAGATCGTATATCTCCACCACAAGGGCAAGCTTCAGGACGCCCGCGTCGACGGACTCGATAACGATACTGCTCACATCCCCGAGCGTCGCGGCGCAGAGCGACTACACCGTCCGCGCCTGCGTAAGAACCGGCGGCCGCATGGTCGACAAACGCAACCTGTTCCTCAACGGAAGCGCCGTCAAAGGCATAACGATCACCCGCAACGACGGTTGCGACCAGTCCTTAAACCAAGCGGTGACCCTGAGACGCGGCGAAAATATGATCAAGGTCGAGGTCACGGCGGGCGGCAATACCGTAAGCGAAACCTTTATCGTCACCTTAGGCCCCTCCGGACCCAATAATAAGTACGCCGACCCCGACCCCATACACATAGACGTCGTGGACGGCCGCCGCGTCGCCCTGGTCCTCGGCAACTCGAAATACAAAAACGCCGCGCAGCTGACATATCCGGCGAACGACGCCAAACGGGTCGCCGAAAAATTACGCGGCCTGAATTTCAAGGTGATCGATAAGACAGACGTAGAAATTAAAGACATGAGGCGCGTGCTGGACGACTTCGTCTATGAAGCCAGAAACTCCGCCGTGGCCCTCTTCTACTACAACGGCCACGGAATCCAGCACAACAATGTAAACTACCTCCTGCCGGTAGACGTGGAAAACCTGAAGAGCCAAAGCCTCTTAACCGGCGGCGCAATGAGCCTGGACAACGTCTTGGACGCGATGGCCGAGGCGAATGTCAAAATGAAAATAGTGGTACTGGACGCCTGCCGGGACAACCCGTTTAAAAATACAAAGGGTGTCGCGAACCGCGGCGGATTGACCACATCCCTGGAGAAACCCGAAGGCACGTTCATGATGTTCGCCGCCGAAGACGGAAAGGTAGCCCTCGACAACGGCACGTTTACGAACAGCTTCCTAAAATACGTGGACGCCCCGGGAGTCCCGATAGAAACGCTGTTCAAAAAAATACGCGCCGACGTAAAAAAAGAGACAAATAACACGCAGGTGCCGGAGTGCCTGCTCAGTTTCGAAAACGATTTTTATTTTAAGTGACTGTGTTAACATGATCATGAAAAACAATCTGATTCCGGCAATATTGGCGCTCTCGCTGGCGTGCGCCGCCGCCGCGTTTTCACAGCCGTTCGGCACCGGCTTGATAGCGGAAGACGACATATCCTCCAAGATTCCCAAAAGGGCGGCGCTTAGAACCAAATCGCTCACGGAAAACGTCCCTAAAAGCTGTTCGCTGAAAAGATACGCCCCCGCCGTGCTGCGCCAAAAAGGCGGGACGTGCGTCGGCTGGGCGACCGCCTACGCCGCCCGCACCATATCGGAGGCCGCCGCCAACGGCTGGACGGATCAGGCGGTTATAGACAGGGAATCCTATTCGCCGTACTTCACATACAGATTATCCAGGTGGAACGCGGATTGCGAAGCGGGTTCGCAGATATCAAACGCCCTTAAAGAAATGAAACGCGTGGGAGCGATCAAGAGGAACGACGCGCCGGACGCGTGCCTCTCGAATGTCTCGGACGGAATGCGCTCCAAAGCCGCCGAACACCGCATAAAAGAGTATTTTACCACGTTCGACGGATACGACAAGCCGAAAGACAAGATAGACCGCGCCAAAAAAGCCATCAGCGAGGGCAAACCAGTGGTGATAGCGATGGACGTAGACTATAATTTTATGAGAAAATTTAAAGTGTGGAACGGCTTTCTGTCCGCCGCCGGCGCCGGCGGCCACGCCATGTGCGTCGTAGGCTACGACGACGACATGTACGGCGGAGCCTTCGAAATCATGAACAGCTGGGGGAAAAAATGGGGCGACAAAGGCTTCGCGTGGATACGGTACGACGACTTCGGCAAAAACGTTAGATCCGGAAACGACATCTACATACCGCCCAAACAACCGCCTACGCTCATAGCCGGATCCCTGCAATTCAAAATCTACGGCGGCGAAGAGATGAAAACCGCCCTACAAAACAAAGGCGGGCTGCCCGTATACAAAATGACAAGGGAAGGAGGCCACAGCTCCGGAACCAAATTCCAAATATTCCTCTCAAACGACAACCCCGCCTACGTATACGTGATAAGCTCCGACGACAGCAACGACGTCGAAAAAATATTCCCCCCGGACGCGAACACCAGCGCCGCCCTCTTCGATAAAAAGAACGACATCGCCCTCCCCGACGAAAACGGAGACCGCCTCTACGAACTGGACAAAACTGCGGGCACGACATACGCCCTGGTGCTGTACTCGCTGACAGAACTGCCCGTAGACGAAATAATAGAGAAAATACGCGCCGGAAACGGCGACTTCACAAAAAAAACAAGAAACGCCGTCGGCGAAGACCTCGTCCCGATAGATGAGATAAACCTAGACCGGCAAAACATAAAATTCTGGGCAAGAAGCAGAAAACCGACTGTGGCAATCGTGGTCGAAATACCGCATAAACGGTTGGATTGACGGCAGGAAACACCGATAAAATAAAAACTAATCGAGGAGATTCGCAATGAAAAAAACAGCGGTACTGCTGACCATGACACTTACACTCCTGTCGGTCGGCGCAAACACAGTCTCGGCGCAAAACGCCGACGCCCTGAATGCGGTCAAAAGAGGCTTCGCCGCCATCGATATCATGGATTTTAAAAAAGCGGAGACGGAATTTAGCGCCGCAATCAAAATAGACCCGCAATGCGGCCTGTGCTTCAGCGCGCTCGGACAACTGCGAGGCGCACGCAAAAATTACCTCGGCGCTATCGCGGCGCTCACAAAGGCAATTGACATAGGCGGATTTGAGAAAGTCAGCGACGCTTTCGGGGCGCGGGGCGATACTTACTTTGAAAATAAAAACTATACCAAGGCGGCGGAAGACTTTAGAAAATATTTGGAAATCGATCCTAACGGGGCGGAGGCGGTGAATATTAGGGAGAAATTGGCGGTGGCGGAGAGGAAGACGGGAGGGGGAGGCGGCGGTGGCGGTGGTAATGGCGGCGGAGGTGGTGGTGGTGGAAGAGGTGGCAATGGCGGTGGTGGCGGTGGAGGAGGCGGAGGAGGCGAAAATGGCGGCGGCGGCGGTAACGATGGAGGAGGAGTTGTGGTTATTGGAGGGAAAAGGTGGATGGCGAGGAATTTGAATGTGGAGACGTATAACATTTTTAACGCTTGGTGTTATGATAACGAATCTTCAAACTGCTTTAAATACGGCCGTCTGTATAATTGGGATGTTGCGAAAAATATTTGTAGAGGTGCGTGGCATCTGCCATCAAATAAGGAGTGGGATGATCTTGTGGCGGCGTTGGGTGATAAGGCCGGAAAAAAATTGAAAAAGAGAAGAGGTTGGTATGAGAACGATAACGGAACGGATGACATTGGATTTTCGGCACTGCCCGGTGGCTACCGCTATTCCGAGTACAAATGGTGGGGATATGAAAAAGAATGTGGAAGCATGCTCGGAGCACGTCACGTGAATGATAATTCAGGAACGCGCTGCGTAAATAGGGAAGATCTCGAGTCATACGAAAATGGCGGTTTGAACGGCTATTGGTGGACGGCGAGGGGAGATGTTCGCGTAATATATACTGGTGGAGATAATGGTTTGGGCGACAATAGAGACTTTCGTTATAGTTTAAATGAAAGATTCGCTTTCTCGGTACGTTGTGTCGCAGACGAATAACCCAAACCCATCACCCGAACATAATTTCTAAAACCGCGGAGACGAGAAATGAACCCCATTTCAAGGTTGAGGCAAAGTTTGACGAGAGTGTCAGCGACAAGGCTCTTGCTGGCTTCGTTCGCCCTCGCCCTCCTCCGCGTCTCCCCCGCGTTTCCCCAAAAGCACGCCACCGGCCTGATAATAGAGGACGACATAGCCTCCAAGATCCCCAAACGCGCGACGTTGCGCGCCAAATCGTACGAAGAGGGCGTTCCGAAGGTTTGTTCGTTGAAGAAGTACGCTCCGAGCGTCAAGAGCCAAGGCGGCTACGGCATGTGCACCGCGTGGTCAAGCACCTACGCCGCCCGCACGATAGTTGAGGCCGCCGCTAACGGTTGGACTGACAGGGCTGTTATAGACCGTGAGGCGTTTTCGCCGAATTTCACGTACAGGCTGGCCACGGACGGGGATACGGAGTGCGAGAAAGGCGCGGCGGTTTCCAGGGCGCTCAAGGCGATGAAGGACATAGGGGCGGTAAAGATGAGCGATTTGAGATATACGTGCCTTCAGTCCGTTCCGTTCGGGCTGTTGCCGAGCGCGGCGGAGCATCGCATAAAGGAGTATTTTACCACGTTTGAAAGGTCAGACGCGCCCAAAGACAAGGTGAGCCGGACCAAAAAGGCGGTTAGCGAGGGCAAGGCCGTTGTGATGGTAATGCTCGTGTACGAGTCCGTTGACGACTTGCGCGGCAACGGTGTGTGGGACGGGTCTACGTCCGGCCGTCCGCCACGCGGCGGCGCCGGCGGTCACGCTATGTGCGTCGTCGGTTACGACGACTATAAGGAGGGCGGGGCCTTCGAGATCATGAACAGCTGGGGCACGGGATGGGGCGACAAAGGCTTCATGTGGGTGAAGTACGACGATTACGGCAAACACGCGATGTACGGCAACGATATCTACGTGCCGCCGAAACAGCCGCCTACGTACATGGCCGGATCCCTGCAATTCAAAATCTTCGGCGGCGAAGAGATGAAGGTCGCCCTCCAAAACAAAGGCGGGCTGCCCGTATACAAAATGACAAGAGAGGGAGGCCACAGTTCAGGAACCAAATTTCAGATATTCCTCTCAAACGACAATCCGGCCTACGTCTACGCGATAGGATCCGACGATAACAACGGCGTAGAAAAAATATTCCCGCCCGACGCGAAAACAAGCGCCGCGCTCTTCGACAGAAAAAACGACATCGCCCTGCCGGACGAAAACGGGAATAGCCTGTACGAACTGGACAAAACGGCGGGCACAACCTACGCCCTGGTGCTCTACTCGCTTACGGAACTGCCCATAGACGAAATAAAAGAGAAAATACGCGCGGGCAGAGGCGACTTCACCCAAAAAACGAAAAACGCCGTCGGCGAAGACCTCGTCCCCATAGATGAGATAAACCTAGACCGTCAAAACATAAAATTTTCGGCAAAAACCAGGAAACCGGTAGTGGCGATAGTAGTGGAAATACCGCATAAGCGGTTGGATTGACGGTAGAATACGCCGATAAAATAAACATTAACATTAATCGAGGAGATTTGCAATGAGGAAAAAATTAATACTGCTGACGTTTACCATGCTGTCGGTCGGCGCTGGCGCGGTCATGGCGCAAAATAACGCCGCAATGAAGTATATGGAGAGTGGTATTAAGGCTCTTGACGCCGGGAATTATTTTGAGGCGGGTTTTTATTTTTCCAACGCAATCAAAAAGGACCCGCTATGCAGCTTGTGCTATTTGGCGGAGGGACGGGCGAGGATAGGTGAAAATAAATACGATGGCGCCATGATATCTTTTAACAACGCAATCAGAATTGACCCGAAATGCGAGTTGTGCTACATAGTCCGGGGTAGGACGCAAGCGGCTCTCGAAAATTACGACAGCGCCATAGCTGACTTCACGAAGGCAATAAAAGTCGGAAACCCGAAAGACGCGTATGAGGCGAAAATGAACATATATCTTGTCAAAACAAGGATAAAGCTCATGAAAATTCTTTCGCCGCCGGAACCGATAAAAATAGTAAAAGTAGATGATCATAGTGAAGAAAACAGCGACTACCGTGTCACAGCAGGTATATTATCCTATGGCCGCGTGGTTGACCGCGTCTCTCTGACCGTCAATGGGAACTATGAGGGAGACATGGATGTTCGCGAAGTCTGGGCGAAAAAGAACGCTAAAAAAGGTTCTAGTGCCTATTATTCCTATACTGACTACGAAGTATCATCAAAATGGTTTACGCTGACCCGTGGCGAAAACACTATCAAGATAGAAGTGGCGGCAAGCGGTGACACCGCGAGCAGGACGTTTACCGTCACGTACACGCCCCCCACCGCCTTCAAACGTTTCGCCACCTACCTAGAACACCACAGATCACTAATAGCGGTGTTATGGATAGCGATATTGGCGGTTATTGTCGCTGCGGTAGTATTGGCGGTTCGCGCAATGAAGAAAAAACGTAAAGGCCAACAGAGAAAACGTAAAAAAATAACATAAAATTTCAAAACGCGGTGGCGGGCGTGGAAACGTAATTTAAATAATCCGGGTATCAATACCTGACAAAACAAGCGCTCGTCGCCGCTATGGCGGCGGAACCTTGTTTTGTCTCCCCGTAAATCTCCGCCCGTAGATAGTATTTTTCTTCGGGAGAGTGGGGGACGGTGTCAACAATAGGGAGAGCCACGTCGTAAGTATCGTCCGGTAATGATTGTCTTAGGATAACGCTCTCTTCCGACGCCCCTACGACTCCCATCATCACCATTATTACGCATATAGACCCGAATTCCTCCGTACTTACAGCGCGTACGCATAGATGGTTTGCCGTATCGTCGTTTCCATCAAGTATAGATTTCTTTGAACCGATAAGCGATACGTCTTGCCGACGAATGTCGCATATCGCCGCGAACGGCCCGTTGGTGATAAACGTTTCCCCGTCCCGTATTCCGTCGACAATTCCCTTCACGTCAACTCGCTTTCCGTAAACCCCGGTTCTTACAAACCCCATGTACCTGTCCTGATTCTCATACAGACGCAAAAACGGCACGGCTATAGCCCTGTACCTGTTGAAATCGCCGTGCGCGTCGCTGCCTGCGAGAATCGGTACCTTTCGCCCTTTGAGCAACATAGACACCCAAAGTTGTTTACCGCGTACCCACGTGCCGCCGAAATTGCTGTTTACCGCCTGAATCCCGCCGAGCTTGCCGTGCAGATCGTTTCCGCCCCACTCGCCGCGCCTAAGGAAAATCTTTTGAAACGCCCCGGCTCTCGATCCGGCGTGCGCGGCGAAGGACACCCCGCCCTGCCTCTCTATCTCGCCGACGGCCTCCCCGACGGTCAACTGCTTATTCGAATAAATATTTTTTCGCGCCCCGTCAAGCGTCCCCGGTATGTACTCGGATATGCCCAACCCGCAAAGATGCACGACCTTGTTCTTCGAATTCAAAACGGAGACCTCCTCGCTCGGTATTATCAGCGTCTCCCGGCGGCCGCCGGCTACGGAGGCCGTGTACATCCCCCACATCCGCAAATCCTTATCCTGCCGCAGATAATCGTCCGGGGCGCAGGCGAGATCGTAGGAGTGATCCGTCGCCGCGACAAAACGCAAACCGCTTACCGCCGCAACCCTGTCAACGACCTCTATCGGCGGCCCGAACTCCACGTGGCTGCGGGAAAACATCGTGTGGCAGTGCAGATCCCCGTAATCGCAAAGATCGCCCCCCGGATAACCGCCCCCCGTGATAGCGCACCTAAACGGCAATTTGGTCGACGTGGCGAAGTTGTCGTTCAAAACCGCCCTAACACGCCCGAACGCCCGCCCGTTCCTCACCCGCCTATACCTCAAACAAGCGTTCACAAACACCTCGCCCTCACCGCCGAGCCGCTCCTCCGGAAGCGTCAGCAAATAAGCCTCTAATTGCGCCTTAAGCGGATGGTCAACGCGCGCGGCGTCTATGGCCGGCGGGTCAAAATCAATGAGTATTGGCGCGTTGCCGATACGTGAAACTGTCACCTGTATTGATTCAATCCGAATAGGATACAGATTAACGTCATTAACAAGAAGAACAACCGGAAGCCCGCCGCTCCCTATACGGAATCTGCGAGGCAAATCAAACACCGCCTCCGGCTCGCGCCGAAAGAGAGCGCTCGGCATCCCCCGGAAAAAGCGGAAATGCGTCTCGGCGTAAAGGGCGGCGGGGAGCAAGGTCTCTATCATTAAAAAAATATACTATATGTATTGACATTATTACAAAAAAACATTATATTACTATCACGGCGCTTCCCTCTTGGACCCATCCGTTTCGGCCCTATCTCTCCGCCGCTCTCGTCGTACCTCTCGTCGTACCTGTTTACGTATTACGATTTAAAATCAAAGTAAAACTCAAAATCGGCGGTTAAAACATGTATAAATCACATAAGGCTGATATGGATATGGATAGGGTTATAGAGGAGTACAAGGCGGCGACGGATGAGGGCCTTGTCAGCTTTGCGCAAGTGGTTCGAGACGAAGCCGGGGCCAGAATTGATAAACCAGACAACAAACGGTATTACGCTCTCGGCATGGTATCCGAACGTGCGGCAGATGATATTGAAGGCTTGACCGGTATAGATGCCGGTGGCTACAAGCGTTCCATAAAAGGAAGTTCTATCGGACACATTGAGCGTAGGCATGGGCCTAATGGGAAACAAGACCATTCAATGGCTGATATAAATGACTACGGGCGGATACAGTATGTTTTGGATAACTATGACAGTATAGAACTTACATTTGACCAAAACGGAAAGCAGACATTCAGCGATGAATTTAAAGATTCAAACAGTAGACCTGCCCCATTGGTAACATATCGCAAGCGTATTGATGGAATGTTTTATGTTATAGAAGCCGTTCCAAATGCAAAAGTAAAGACGCTACAGATCGTTTCTGCCTACAAGGTGGCAGGGATGGGCAAGTGCTGAACATGGATGAGACCCCGCAGCTTACGTCCAAGACGCCGCTTGCCAACCCCCCTGTCAATACTAAGATACCTAATTCCGCCCCGAAAGTCAATAAAAATTAAAAAAATCTTTCCAAATCATACTAAAAACCCCGCACATAGACCCCGCCCCGAAACCCTGAATTTTTTTCCTCCCCCGGAAAAAAACTCCCCGCTTCCGCCCGCCGACCCCCTCAAAACGCCCCAAAAACCGCGTTTCCAGCCGAAACCCGCCTTTGGCACAAGAATTGCTGTTAATAGTTGTCGGAGGAGAAATATACCATGCGGATCGATAGCTTTAATACCGAATATAACACGACGCGCGGCTTGGAAGCCAAGGGCTTAGCCGCCCAGAGCTCAAGGGCCGCGCAGGTCGCCAAAGAGTTCGAGTCCATGTTCACCTCCATGATGTTCAAGGCGATGCGCGGCACCGTGAAAGAAAGCTCGCTCATCCCCAAAAACATGGGGGAGAGCATCTTCACCGAAATGCTCGACGGCGAATACGCAAAGATGAGCGCCGAAAGCGGATCGCTCGGACTCGCCGCCTTAATACAGAAAGAAATAGACCGCTGCGAAGGCAGGTCGCCCGCCGCCGACGGAAACACCTCCTCTTGGGCCGCCGGAAGACGCAACAGCTCCTCGTGGTCGTACTCGGCTAAGGACACAACCTCCCTCATAGAGAAGGTGCGCGGCAAGTGGGAGTCGCTGATCTCCGAGATATGCGGCCGCTTCGGCGTGGACAAAAACCTCGTGACGGCCGTCGTCGCCCGCGAATCGGCCGGCAACCCCAACGCGATCTCCCCCAAAGGCGCGAAGGGACTCATGCAGCTTATGGACGGCACCGCCAGGGATATGGGCGTAAGAAGTTCCTTCTCCCCCATAGAGAATCTCACCGGCGGCGTCAAGTACCTCAAGAGCATGCTCGACTCCTTCAACGGCGACGAGAGCCTAGCCCTCGCCTCGTACAACGCGGGGCCGGGCGCTGTCAAAAAGTACAACGGCATACCTCCATACAGGGAAACCCGGGATTACGTGCGCGCGGTGCTGGCCCTCAAAGCAAAAGCCGCGGCGGACGCGCTCACGGTTACTAACGGCGGCGAAAATAACGCGGTTAACACGGAAAGCGGGGCAATATAATGGATCAGAACGTACTATTCAACGAACTGCTCGTTACCATGACTCAGGAGAACGACATTCACCAGAACCTGATAGACGCCGCGAAGAATATGAACAGTTGCGCGCGTCGCGACGACATGGGCGGGTTCAAGGTAATGTGCTCGCTCTTCGACAACCACATAAGCGGGTTGGAGAAGATCGAAGAGCGCCGCGCGGACATCTGCGAACGGCTGCGCGGCATTTTTAGCGACAAGGCGCCCTCCGGCCGTCTGCTCGCGATCATCGAGCAGAGCGAACCGCAGGTACGCGACAAGCTCAAGAGCCTCAGGGTCTCGCTCATGGAACGCGTTGAGAAACTCAAAGCGCTCAATACGTCGAATATCGTGCTGTTCAAGGAGACCCTCAATGGAATCGGAGCCTCCATAGACATGATAAAGCTGTCCATGACTCCCAAAACCGGATACCGGTACAAGGGCGACGTCAAACCCCGCGGCAGCAACGTGTCGCTCTTCAACGAAGTAGTTTGAAAGGAGCCGGAAAATGACTCTCATGTCCATCCTTAGCGTAGGAACCCGCGCGCTGCAAACCTCGCAGCTGGGAATCGACGTCACCGGCCAAAACGTCTCCAACGCCGACGTGGACGGGTACTCCCGCAAACGCATAAACCAAACGACGATGTACGCCTTCGACTCCGCCTACGGGCAGATGGGTCTGGGCGCCCGGGTGGTCAATATCGAGAGAATGCGCAACGTCTTCTTAGACGAGCAAATCCGCAAACAAAACTCTGAGGTCGGCTATTTCGCGCAAGTCAACTCGACCTTCAACCGCATGGAGACGATCCTCTGCGAACCCAGCGACCTCGGCATCATGCACTACTTGGACGAGTTCTTCGACTCCTGGGAAAACCTTGCCAACAACCCCAAGGACATCTCGGCGCGCACGATGGTCAGAACCAACGCCCAAATCATGATCGACAACTTCCACAAGGCCGCCACGGAGCTGCAAAATCTCCGCGAGCAGAAGAACGAAGAGATCCCGGTGCACGTCGCCAGGATCAACCAAATCGCCTACGAGATCATGAACCTGAACAAAGAGGTCGCGACCGTGGAAATCGGCGACCAAAACGCAAACGACAGCCGCGACAGACGCGAAGTGCTCCTCAAAGAACTCTCGCAGCTCATAGACATAACCGTGGTGGAGAACCCGATGGGGCAGGTGACCGTCACCACCGGCGGCAACGTTCTCGTCGCGCCCTCGTACGTGCAGAACCTTGAGGTAGTAACTGTGTCGAGAGAGATGGACGACGGCACCATAATCAGAGACATCGGCGTCCGCTTCGCCGACACCCGCCTCGACTTCATACCGGCCGGCGGACAGCTCCGCGGACTCATCGACAGCCGCGACGTCTATATTCCCGAATACCAGGCAAAACTCGACGAACTCGCCGCCGCCATAATAAAGGCCGTTAACGAGTTGCATAAGCAAGGTTACAACCTCATGGGGCACAGCGGTTTCGACTTCTTCGACGCCTCTGTCTATGAGAAGAAAGACGACAGAACCGGCAAGTCCACCGTGCCGCCGACCTACTTGCCAAAGTACAATACGGCCGCGACTATCAGACTTGCGCCGGAGATACTCCAAGAAGTGCAGAATATCGCGGCGGCCTCGGAACAGCAGTCTATAAGCAGAGGTATGCCGCAAACGGTGAAACCGGAAAGATCGATAATTCCCGTGACGACGACGATCGGTTCGGCGACTTACGATGTACCCGAGCAGATCATTCGCGGCGACACGGGTACACCGGCCCGCGATATCATCGCCAACACGTTCAGGGTAACCGCGAATACCGCGGGCGGCCCGGTCGTGTTGCAACCCACAGACTACGATATTGACTTCGCCACCGGCACGTTCACGTTGCGGAACAATGCCTACGACGCTTTGCCGCTTGACTTTAATTACGACATAAACTACCCGATCGGCGGCTACAAATACGGCGATCAGCCCGTCCAGCTCGTCCGCGAAGACGACCCGACGACAAACGCCCGCAACATCATCGCCAACAGCGTCACGGTAAAGGTGCTGTCCAGAAACGGCGTCCCGCTTAGCCCGTCCGACAGAATCGTGCTTAAAGAGGGCGTGGACTACGTTATAGACTACACCTTCGGCACCTTCCAAATGCTGCACACCGGCTACGATAACGAAGAGTTCTCAATCGACTTCCAATACTACCTGGGCGGTTTCAAGGGGCCGGACGACAACACAAACGCAATCGCGATCTCCCAGCTCCGCACCTCCCTGACCATGACGCCCGACGGCATCGGCAATCCCACGGCCACCTTCACCGAGTACTACAGCTCGGTCCAAGGCCGCCTGGGGCTGAACTCGCTGCAGTCCGACTCAAACCTGCAAACGCGCATATTCCTAACGGAACAATACGAGACCCAGCAAGACAGTATATCCGGCGTCTCGCTAGACGAAGAAATGGCCAACCTGATCCGCTACCAACACACCTACACGGCGGCGGCAAGGCTGATCACGACAGTAGATCAAATGCTAGAAGTATTGTTGAATATGTAAAACGTTGTCTGAACTAGGATTCGTAGGATTATAAGGATTAAAGGATTAGGCTTCGGCTACGCTCAGCCACCGGACGAGATGTGTTGACTTTGCGACGCGAAGCGGCGCATGTTTATAAAAAGTCTCTCCCCCTATTTGAGGGGGAGAGATTGAAAGAGGAGGGGAATCTAGCGGGGCGTTGCGGGACAACAGCGCCCCGCTGGGGCGCGTCCTCCCCGCAGGGTGGGTAGCGGAAAACAAAAATGGGCGAAGCCCATTTTTGGTTGTAGCGAGGGAGGGCGCAGCCCTCCCCTTAAATGAATTTGAATTTTATTATTTGACTTTAAGGAGGCGTACCATGAGAATAACATTCGCGACGGTAAACAGAAACGTGCAGCGGAACCTAAGCCGCCGCTACTCCGATTTGGTAGGGTACCAAGAGCAGCTCGCCACCGGCAAGCGCCTCCGCAAGGCCTCCGACGACCCCGTCGACGTGGCCAACACCATAAAGCTGCGCGCCAAAGAGGTGCAGCTCGGACAGTACAAACGCAACATCCAAGACGGACTCGCGGTGATGGGCGTGGCCGCCAGCGCTATGGCCAGCATGAACGATATCCTCCACAGAACCCGCGAACTCGCCGTGCAGGCCGCCAACGGCACATACAACGACAACGACCGCATGTACATGCAGCAGGAGGTCGACCAGCTCTACCGCCAGATGATGTCCGTGGTCAACACGAAGTTTAAAGGCACGTACATATTCAACGGGACGAACGGGAACGTGCCGCCGTATAAAATCGCCTCTTCGGGGTGCGAACTGACCGACTACAACAATAGGACAATGGCGACCTTCGGCACGGTGTTCGCGCGCAAGTTCGATGGAAACGATTGGAATACCCCGAATATACCGGATCCGGCGGTCGCCACCGGCGCGACCCACGCTTTTAACGGCGATACGCTGTACCTCAACTACGCGTCCAGCCACCTCAGAATAGGGGACAAGGTGCAGCTCACGTGGGACAGCCCCACGGACGCCAGCGATGTAGAGGGGCGCAAACTGCAATATATATTTCCGGAAACGTTTCCGCTAGACAGCATAGATGTCCGAGTGACGGAAAACGGGGTAATCCAGCCGCCGCAAACTTTCACAAACGGCACTACTACTTTGCCGACGTTTAAAATCAACACCCTGTCGCCGCCCACACAGCTGACTAACCCGTCGGGAGGCATAATCCAGGGTTCGGTTAAGGTAACGGTCAACGGCGGCGTCACATCGTTGATCGAGGGCAAGGACTATAGCGTCGATTACGACGCCGGCATGTTCAGATTGCTGAATAGCTACTACCTCGGCGCCGATTTCGACATCAAATTCAAAGCCCAAGGCGCCAGAGTCGATTACGAAGTAGACTACGTCACCGGCCAAGTCTCCATACTCAGCGAGGAATTTCGCGACGCGCTGAACAAAATACCGAACTCCGACAGAAAAGCGCAAACGGCCATCAGCTTCGACACCGGCCTTGGCGGCCTCCCCGGAAGCGGCTACAACGCGAACGGCCTGATCTACAGAACCGACAATAAATTCCAGATCGTGGAAGGCAAACTCGGCGACAGCATACGCGACATCTTCCCCGGCTCAATGAAAATAAAAATAGGCAACAAAGAGTACCTTGAAGGCCACGGCGAATATCAGCCGGACTACTACGACGAAAACGGCGTCCTCCAAAAGGGCAAGAACAAGTATGACTACGAAGTCGACTACGAAACCGGCATTATAACCGTCTACAACCCCGACCTGATGCGGGACATGAGACCGGACTGGCTCGGCGGACCGTCCACGCTGAACGCGTTCACGTCCACAATCAGCGGCATCACAGACCTCAGCCAGCCCGTGCCGATCGTTCGATACCCGAATACGTCGGTGCTGACCGGCGAATTCGCCGCGCCGCCCATGGTAACGGTGAACGGCGTCGTGCTCACCCTCGGCACAGACTATACCATCGGCACCGACCCGGTTACAGGCGCGGCCACATTTAGCGTATTGCCCGGCAGCCCGTACAACGACGTCAACACGCAGTTCAAAATCGAGTATTCGCTGAATCCGCCGCCAAACATGCCCGAAAACATGTACAAGGCCAACCAGCTGCAGATAACCTTCGACTACATCACCCGCGGCGTGGACATCTACGGCGACAGGGTGACCAGCAAAGGTGACATCCTGCGGATCATAGAGGACGGCATCGTAGTCCCCATAAACATCGGCGCCGACGCCCTGCTCAAAGACGACCCCAGCGGCAACGACATGGTCGGCACGCTGCTCCGCTACAGCCAAGCCCTGCTCAAAGACGACCGCGACGGCATCCAAAGAGCGTTGGACGAACTGACAACCATGTACGACGCGGTCCTGAACAGCCAAAGCCAGATGGGCGCCAAAATCTACCGCCTGGAACTGACCGAACAACGAAACGGCGAGCAATCCATAGAAGTAGGCCAGCAAGTGTCCTCCCTGGCCGACGCCGACCTGGCGGAGGTGATATCAAGGCTCATGCTGGCCGAAAGCGTCTACAACGCCGCCCTGCAGGCCGCGATGAGGGTGCTGCAGCCGTCGCTGGCCAACTACATGTAACCGCCTAAACAAAAGACAGGGCGGCCGGGGACGGCCGCCTCCGCCGCCCCGCGTCCCCCTCCGCGGGTGAGTAGATGCGCCCCGGTCCGCCCGCCTTTAAATATCCCCAAAACCCGATTTATTGTTTGACTTTCTACAAAAACTATGGTACAATACTTAATAGTAGTATTATGGCCGCAAAAAAATAAATATTTTTTGTTGACTTTTTACTTTTTTTTGATTATCTTAACGTAGGGGATACTATATCCGCCCATATATATAATGAATAGGAAGCCCCCAAAACAGACGCTAGATATAGCGGTCGGCAGGCAGGGACGGGCATAGATGTAGGGGTGGGAAGACGGCGCTTAAAGACGGAAAACGGCGGGCGGAAAGGCCCGAAAGACGGAAGACGCGGGCCGGAAAAGGCCGAAAGCCGAAAATCATAAATCTGATAACTATAAACTTGTCATAATTAATCAAGGGAGGTCTTTATGAAAACGCTACGGTTGCCGTTCGGGCTGGGCGGGGCGGGGTTGGGGTGCGCCGTTGGGGTGGCGTGCTTGGTGATGCTGGGATTGGCCGGAAAGGCGGACGCCCAAGGGTATGACGCCACTAAGGTTATCCCGGTGACGTTTTATGACTTCCACTCGGATCGGTCTAATCCGGAGTTTGAGCAGCCGCATGTGGGGAAATTGCGTAAAGGGATGGTTGTGGATACGTTGGATTTGGACGGTAAGCCTATAGCGAAATTGGGCGCGGCGACCGACAGCGTCATGAATAGAGGTTTGCGGTTTTGGTTTAGGGATTGGTCTAAACTCAGTTCGTATGAAATGGCCAAAGTTCAAAGTGGCGGTCATGGGTATTTGGATAAGTTTAGGCCTATTTATATGTATGCCAGAAAAAACGGGAACACTTTTGATATTGCGCCGCCTGGAATTAAGGAAAGTTTTTACAATGGGAACGGGTATAATAATTACGAGGGTGAATTTAGTAGACCTTTTAAGTGGGATAGGAATGACTATGGGCCTGGAACAGTGACCGTCGGGGAGAAAAGATACTCGGTTGATTCCGCATTCACGAATAGGGTCATCAAGGGAAGTATTACTTTCACTTTGATTCCTAATTCAGCTGGCGTTTACGAATTCAAAAGCAATGCGTTTTTCCCGTTGTCGCATCCGACTGGTGTGCCGGGAACACAAGTGTTGTGGTTGAATGGCGTACAAAGTTTTCCAAATAATGAGGCGTACACTGCCTCTTTGGACGCGTCGCCCCGGCCATTCGATAATCAATGGTATTCAACTGACGGCGGTGGTGACGATAAAGACAAAAATACGCAACATGACAAGAAAAATTTTGCGTTTACTATGGAATTGGTCACCAATTTCCAGTATAGGAAAGACGACAATCTGACCTTTAACTTTAAGGGCGACGACGACGTATGGCTTTTCATAGGTGAAAAGGGCAAAACCAAAAAATTGGTGAATAACGTGGATCTCGGCGGTGTACATGAAGCCGCGGAGGGGAATATCAGCCTGAATTCATTTGTGAGTACGTATAATTTTGTGGAGGGGCGTGAGTATGATATGCACTTGTTTTATTGCGAACGTCACGCGGATAACTCTACCATAAGGATTACGACCAACATCATAAGCTCCCGTCCCGCCAAAATGGAGCTAAAAGTTGACGGTAGCAACATGAAGGCCGGAGACCCCAAAGACATAAAGGCGACGGTCTTTGCCGATACCAGCGATGTCAATCCTATGACTTCGTTCCCCGGCACGTTTACATGGACGTCGACCGACTTGGGCGGTTATAACAGCAGCACACAGCTCACTACGACGTGGGGTAACACCAACACGACAAAGAATCAGGCGAAGGTAACGGCCCAAAAAGCCTATACCACTATTAAGATAAAGGGTTGTTACCAAGAAGGGCAGTTGGCCCCTGTTTGCGACAGCATAAATGTGTGGGTAGGCCCCGGCGACCCGGACAAGGTGTGGATTGAGGCGAACGCGGATTCTATTGTCAGCGGCAGTAACTCAACTGTAAGGGATTCGAGGCCGATAGGGACTATAACCATAGACCAGACGGAGTTTGTGGAAAACTTCTACGGCATAGTGAGGGATAAGTACGGGAACTGGGTGTCTCGCGCCGGTACCGGCGCGGCGGCGATTTGGCAAGGCAGGAGTATGAAATGGCCTACGACCGACCCCACGGTGGCCACCGCCGCGGTCGCTCCGGGCGCGGGGGATTCCGAGCGCGGTCGGGGAAGGGCGACAAGGGTGACCACGGAAACCAAGGATACGTGGTTGAAGACGAATTATACGTGGGCGTCTTGGAATTTGAAAACGGACAGCGCCAGAATATCGGTCGGTAAGATCAACTATACCGAAATCCGCATCATTGATAAGAAAACCGGCTTACCGATTACCAGCGGGAAAATTGACATGGTCGTCGGCGGCGATACGGCGGTTGCCGCCGAGGTGTACGATCCCGTCAATAAAATTTGGGTTCCTATGGAAGTGACGTGGGGGGTCACCGGCGTGCCGGGCGTGTCCGCTCCTACGGGAAACACTAGGGATTTATCGATAAAACCCACCGGGGAGACCACGGGTACTGGCGGCACTGTCACCGCTTCCTACAACGGGCTTACGGCGTCGGTCAAGATCAACGTCGTTAATAAGAATCCCGCCATCACAAGGATTTTCAGCAAACGCGGCGCGCCGGATTTGACGGCCACTATAAAGAGCTACTTATTGCCGGCCGGTCTTCCGGCCACGGCGCAGGGCTACGTTGTGCCTGAAGATTTCGTGACGGTCACGGCCGGCGCGAAATTGCCGCTCGTCTCTAAGCTGTTTACGGAGACTACTCCAAGCGCCGCCTCGTTCCTTGATATAAGCACCCAGGGTATAGCCAGCAGGTGGGTTTGGAGCTTTGTGCCCGGTTATCCCGCCGGCGCGGCCGTTGCGGGGACCGGCTCCACGCTGTCGGCTACTACGGGGGACTCTGTGATGTTTACTAGCACGGTCGCCCACCAGCAGTATAGGGTGCGGGTAGTGTATACGGAACCCAACAAGCCGCCGGTGCAGCAGGAGATTGTCATATCGATCGTTCCCGACCTCACTTCTCCCAGCCTCTTTATAGAGCGGGAGTGGCAGATGACCGCGGCAAACAAGAATGCCCCGCTTAAGGTGGACGAGCTTGCTTTTGCCAAGGGCGATACGGAAAAGAGCGTCTACGCGATATTGAGGGACCAGTACAACAACTACATCGCTCCGTCGGGGGCTATAATACCCTCCGCGTGGGGTGTGTCGCCGAGCATACAATCCACGGATTGGTCGCCTAAGCAGTTGGAAGCCGCTACCAAGATTGTTCACGCGGCGAACGGCCAGCCGTCCAATGGTGAGGGTAACGTTATAAGGAATACGGGCATAGACGGTCCGCCGGTGGTTATAACGGCTAAGGACAATACGTTCGGCAAAGAAGCCACGGTTACGGCGCGTATACTCAACTACTGGTATACCGACATACAGATCGTCAAAAAGTGCGACGGGAAGGGCGGGGATGAGGTTGTTACCGGGTACTGCACGATTCCCGGCGGCGAAGTCACCATAAGCACCAGCCAGACCGAGGAGCTTTTCGTGGTCGGCCAGTGCAGCGACAATACTTGCGACGGCACCAATAACAAAGGGTGGGAATTGGTTACGGCCGATTGGGACCGCGACAACGGGCTGACCAACGCCTTGACCTCGCCGCCCAGCGGTTCTCGGAGCTGGATTCTTAAGCCGAATTCCACGGGCAAAGGCCAGGTTTTTGTAACGAGGAATACGCCGGAAGGCGTCTTGGAAGACGCCATTACCGTGACTATCACAGCGGGCGCCCCGACAAGGGCGGAGCTTGTGATTCTCACTCCGGAAGACGACAGAATCGCCGGCAAGCCTATCCAGTTTGAGGTCAAGTACTTCAACGGCTTAGGCGAGCTGAGGGAGTGGAACGCTAGTTGGACGAATAACGGGGCCTCTTTCGCCGATATCCTTCAGGGCGCCGGCATAAATATAACAAAGAAGCCGGAGATTGTAAGCTACGCGGGCGGAAATCAGGCGCTGCTGTATGTCGGGTTCGACAACAACGGCAACCTTATCAACGCCAAACTGGAGCATAATCTCGCCACCAGGAAGGACGTGGTAAACATTATTATCTACAACGCCACCGACAACCCTCACCAAATCAAGTACGAGGAGACCGTCGAGGGTAACAAGCTGGTAGCGACCTCCGAGAGGTTCACGGTCAAGCCGGGCACCCCGGTCAGCATCAAGATCGAGGGCGACAAGGTGAAGAACGACACCCTCAGAGTCCTCCAAAGCGACCCGGAGCAGGTATTGCACGCGGTCGCCGTGGATGAATGGGGCAATAGGATAGGGGACTACCCGAGCGACTGGAATAGCGGCACGCCGATCCCGGTGGACATCAAGGACCGCCCGGTCATCGTCTACGTCCCCGGCAGAGCCGAGGATAACGACTCCGGGTCGCTGTGCATACAGACGATCGTGCATAATAGCAACAGCGCGGGCAATAATATCAAATTGGAGAGCTGCATATACGTCGTCCTGACCGGCGTGACGGCGCGTCCGATCAGCGCGGTCACCAAGGATTACGACGGCTGCGGCTACCTGGATCGTATAGACCTCACGTTCAAGAAGCCCATAAAGTTCGCGGACGGGTCGGCCGGCGTTGTCGCGAAACCCGGCGACGGCAAGATCACCGTTAAGAACACCACTCCGGGCTTCAGCTGGATAGTAGATTCCGTGACGGTGGATCCGGCCAACTTTAAAGTGTTTATTTGGCTGAACGACGTCGCCCCGCACTCGGGAGCCGCGCAGACCGGATGGACGCCTATAATCAATATATACAACGGGCTATTTGACGAGGCCGGCGCTCAAACGGTGACCACCACCGACGGCGCGCCGCCGGTCATAGCCACGGCCAAACTCTACTTCCCCAAGGAGTCGACCGGCAAAATAACGGAGAACTACATAGACGTGACGTTCAGCGAAAAGATCAGGTCGTCTAAGGGAACGGCGTTCGGAAACAGCAAGGGCGAGGCCAACACCGAGTTCGTACCCGAGATGCTCTTCAATATCTGGGGGCAGGGCGGGCAGAACAAGGCCAGGATGGCGAGAACACGCGCCCTGTCCAAGAAAGCCGGCGACGCCTATGACGGCAAGTCGTTTACACTGCAGGATGGCAGACTGGCCGGAATAAAGAAGACCGTCTACATAGACGAGTCCACCCTGCGGTTCTTCTTGGAGAACGAAAAGGAGATTACTCCGCCGAACGACTATATCAACATCAGGACGCAGGATCAGGTTAGCAACCCCGCTAACCAGACGAACATCCGCGACGTGCCGAGCAACGTGCCGCTTGCCAACAACCGCAAGGTGCCCATCACCTTCGGCAACGAACCGGGCGGCAACATGAAGGCTATCCCGAACCCGGCGTCGCCCGATCCTAACAGGGTCAGGGACGACGGACAGAAGGTCGGCGCGGGCACGATATACGCCACGCACGACGAGGGCGCCATCCGGGATATACGCGACGGCAAAGCCGGCGGCACGGTCTTTGAAGTGCCCATATACGTGCCGACACAAGGCAAGGTGAAGTGCCAGCTCAAAGTCTACGACCTGGCGGGCAACTTGGTGAACGCCGGCGAGAGCAACGACGCCGCGGTCGGGATCAGCGGCGATGGCGGCGGGTTCAACAAGATGCACCTCTACTGGAACGGCTACAACTCTAAGAAGATGAAGGTCGCACCGGGCACCTACCGGATGGTGGTCTACATCAGCTACGAAAACGTCAGCAAAAACGACGAGAACGCGAAGAACAAGAAGTTCCAGGGGATAGTCGGTATAGCCAAGTAAGATGTAAGGGCGGACCTTAGCGTCCGCCTTTTTTATAACCACGGCAGGGGCGGACACGCGTGTCCGCCCCCTTTTTTTAAACCGGCCTTACACCCGTCACCCACCCATACCCACCGCCACCCCCCGGTCAGCAAACCCCTAAAATAGCTCAAAAAAGCCATATCATAGTAATTTGCAAAAAAAAATAAATAAATTTGACGAAAATATTGATTTATATCTTGGCGTATAGTATTATTATAAAAGAGGAGTGTGTTTTTGTGGGTAGTTGTGGGAGAAAATTATGGCTAGTTTCTACGGCAGCTTCGACTATTCCGTGGACGCCAAGGGCAGGGTGAACATTCCGGCTAAGTTCCGGAAAGCGCTCTCGCCTGAGGCTGAGGATACGTTTATAGTCAGTTACGGGCCTGGAAACTGCCTTCACGCGTACCCTAAGGATGTGTGGAATAAGAGTATGGCGGATCTTGCCGCCCTCCCGAGGACGCCGGAGAACGATAAGACGCGGCGCTTCATATCCGGCACCTCTACGGACTCCGTCCTGGACGTTCAGGGGCGGATTATGCTGTCGGCGGCTCAGATGAAGTATGCCAAGATCACAAAAAACGTGACGATAGTCGGCGATATGAAGGGATACATAGAGTTGTGGGACAGCGAAAGATACAAGGAGTATATAGGCGCCATAATGCCAGATGTCGATTCGTTGATTTACGCTGTTGAGGATCAATTGGCCAAATTGGGGCAATCGGCGCAGGTATGAGCGGCGCGGAGTACCATGTTCCCGTGCTTCTCGGGGAGGTGCTGGATCTTTTCGTCTCCGGCAGAGGCGGGGTTTACGTCGACGGGACGCTGGGCGGCGGCGGCCATTTTAAAGCGGTCGCCGAGAGGGCGGTTGAGCGGTTTCCCGGAAACGGACCGGCCCCGGTCGTCATGATAGGCATAGACAGGGACGGCGAGGCGGTTGAAAGGGCGAGGCGGACGTCGTTTGACGGTATACGCGCCGAGATTATAGTGGAGCAAGCGCGTTTCTCGGAGTTCGACGCCGTTTTGAATAAGTACGATATAAAGCAGGTTCACGGCTTGTTAGCGGACCTTGGCGTCTCGTCCCGCCAGATAGACGAACCCGGGCGAGGTTTCATGTACATGAGGGACGCGCCGCTCGACATGCGGATGGATCAAGGCGGCGGAATGACGGCGGCGGAGTTTTTAGAACACTCCGGCGAGGAGGAGTTGACGGACGTCCTCGCCAAATACGGCGAAATCAGAAACGCGCCGAGATTGGCAAAGACGATAAAAAAATATATGCGCGGTAATAAGATGGAAACGTCGGCGGATCTGAGAAAATGTATAGAACAGGAGTACGGAGAACATGTTGATATAAAATTATTGGCCAAGCTCTTCCAAGCGTTGCGCATAAGTATAAACGGAGAGCTTGCGGAGTTACGGACGTTCCTTGAAAAATCAGTAAACTATCTGGCCGAAGGCGGAAGGGTGGCGGTAATCTCCTACCACTCTCTGGAAGATAGGATGGTAAAAGATTTTTTCCGTGAAGCGGAAGCCGCGTGTGTCTGTGACCCGAATCAACCGATCTGTACTTGCGGTAAACAAGTATTATTAAGACGTATAAACAGAAAAGCGATAACGGCGTCGGAAGGGGAGATAAAACTTAACCCGAGGGCGAGGAGCGCGAGGCTGAGAATTGCCGAGAGATGTTGATGGCTGGATTGCTTCGCTACGCTCGCGCCGTGTTTATCGAGCCGAAGGCAATGACGGTCATTGGCTTCGCCGATATAAACAAGTTGCGAGGAGCGAAGCGACGAAGCAATCCAGACGAAGCAATCCGTAATAATTTGATTTTAACTTTGATTTAAAAAATAAAAACATATAGGAACAAATATGTCAAGCGTACCGTACAGCAACGCGGCGTTCGGATATACCGGCGCCGGTACCGTAAAAGGTAAAAGCAACGTCAAACGCAACGCCGACGGTGTTGCGCAGCCCGTGCTTCGTCTGCGCAGTGTGCTGATAGGAATCTGTGTGCTGGCCGTCTGTATGACCGGCCCCTTAGTTTTGGTTTGGACGCAGTCGTACATAAATCAGGTATCTTTGCGCCTCGAAAGCAAAACCGAGGCGCTTGCCGCTGTAAATAAGGAAATCACGGCGTTGGGCCTTGAGTGCGGCCGCCTAAGCGCGACCGCCCGTATCGAGCGTATTGCGCGGTCACGCGGCCTTGAGTACCCGGCGTCCGGTCAAATAGAAGTTTGGGAGGTGAGGAGATCGCAATCGGGGGAGGGCGGACTTTTCGCGTATTTAAAGCAAACCTTTTTGGGGGGAGACAAATCAGGTGGCCCCCTATAAGGCGCGCGTTATTGCTGTATCAGTATTTCTCGTAATATTCTTTCTGGCGGTTGCCGGAAAGCTCTTTACGATACAAATTCTAGACGGTGGGAAGTACGCCTTGAACAGCAAAATGCAGGCACAGAAGCGGAGAATAATAAACGCGCGCCGTGGGGACATCTACGACCGTCGCGGACGGCAGCTTGCTGTCAGCGCTCCGGGACGTCTCACGTTGGGTTTGGATGTGCTCGGCGTCGAGGAGGCGGATGGAAAAGCGGTGTTGCAGCGGGTCTACCCGATGGGAGAGGTCGCCGGGCCTCTTTTGGGATATGTGGGTAAAGACGGTTACGGACTTGGCGGGGCGGAGTTCGCTTTCGATCATTATCTTCGCGGTGAAGACGGTTGGGAAATAGTTCACAGGGATGGAAAACAGAGGACGTATAGGAAAATCGGATTGCCTGGAAAAGCGCCGCGGGACGGAGCCGACCTTTATCTGACCATCGACGTTAATTTGCAGAAGATAGTTCACTCGGTTTTAAAACAGACGGTGGAATCTTTGAATGCCAAAGGCGCGATGTGCATTGTTATGGACCCGCGCACCGGTAAGATTCTCGCTATGGCCAATGAGCCGTCGTTTAATCCTAATATCCCGTCGTCGTACTCCCTTGCCGACAGGCAGAACAAGCCTATAAGTTTTGTTTATGAACCAGGTTCGACCTTCAAAGCGGTGACCGCCTCCGTGGCGTTGCAGGAGGGCGCGTTCGCCGAGACCGATCTGATAAACGGCAACAACGGCGCCTTCGAAATATACGGCGAGGTGATAAGGGACGACGCGCCCCAAGGCCAGATCACATTTGCCAGAGCGCTCGCGGTGTCTAGCAACGTCTGTTTCGCTCAGATAGCCAGCGGCTTCAAGAACGAACGATTCTACCGCTACGTGAGGGACTTCGGTTTCGGCGCAAAAACCGGCATCGCGCTTCCGGGGGAGGAGGCCGGCATACTGCACCCGGTGAACACTTGGTCGGGACGCACAAGGGTGACAATGGCAATGGGATACGAGGTCTCGGCCACGTTTTTGCAGATGATGCTGGCCTACGCGACCGTGGCCAACGGCGGCGTCCTGCTCACGCCGGTTATTTGCGAGCGGATAGAGAAAAAGAACGGGACGGCGGCGGAGTCAGCGACGGTCAAACCGGTGCGCCGGGTGATTTCCGAAGAGACCGCCGGAAGGCTGCGCAAGATGATGCAGGGGGTTGTTGAGAACGGTACCGGCAAACAGGCCATAGTTCCGGGAATTCCCGTGGGCGGTAAAACAGGCACGAGCCGCAAGTCGGAGGTCGGCGGTTACACGAAGCAGAGGCACTGGTCGTCGTTCATAGGTTTCTTGCCGGTAGAGGAACCCGCGTTGTTATGCGGGGTGGTGATAGACGAGCCTGCCGGCGGAACAGGCGGCGGCGCGGCGGCGGCCCCGGCGTTCAGAAAAATAATGTCGCTGGCGTTGGCGCACCCGGAACTTGATTTCAGCGACAAAATTCTAAAACCGGCGGCGCCGCAAGACTCGCATAGTGTAAAAATCAAACTGCCGGATTTCTCAGGCCGCAAAACGGTCGCCGCCACGGCGCAGCTGGATAGCATGAAAATATCCTTCCGCGTGGTAGGCGACGGCGGCACCGTCCGCCACCAAACGCCGGCCGCCGGTACTTTTTCTATGTATAGGATAGGCGAGGTGGTGCTGTTTACAGACGAGAAACCCATTCTGGGCGACGACGCGGTAAAGGTAATGCCGGACGGCATAGGAAAAGAGTTGCGCGACGCGTTCAACATATTTAACGCGAAAGGAATCCCGATCTACGCGGTTGGAAGCGGAAGAGTGCTGAAACAGAGCGTTGCGCCCGGCGAGATAATGAACAAGGCCGTGGTTTGTACATTATATTGTGATAGAAAGAAGTAATAGTTGATGATTGATATTTTAGGATAGGGTTCATGGTTTTGATTTTTAATCCTATAATCCTTATAATCCTAAAAATCCTAATTCAGACATTTTTTGAGGAAAAAGCAGCCATGAAATTTCGTGAACTATTAACCGTTTCCGATATAAACGTAACCGCCGACGGCGGGTCCGGCGACCCTGTCATATCCGACATCGTCTACGACTCCCGCAACGTCAAACCCGGCTCGCTTTATGTCGCGGTTCCGGGGACGAAGGTTCACGGCGACACTTTTATCGAATCGGCGATAAAAAACGGGGCGGCGGCAATTGTCTCTGAAAACAGCCAAGACCGATTGTCAACACCGTGGGCGAAGGTTTCGGACGTTAGGGCCGCCTTAGGGAAGTTGGGATTGGCGCTTTGGGGAATTGATATGAATAGATTGACCGCCGTAGGCGTCACCGGCACAAACGGCAAGACTACTACGGCCTGTCTCTTCAAAAATTTGTTTGACCGCGTATACGGCAGGGAGTATTCGTGGCTGTTCGGGACGATAGCGAATATTTTGGGCGGCGAGTCTGTCGGCGCGTCGCACACCACTCCGGAGGCGGTCGACATATTCAGGCTCGTCAATAACGCGAAAACCAAACCCAAGAGTCTGGTGATGGAGGTATCGTCGCACGCGTTGGCGCTTAGGCGTGTGGCGGGGATGAAGTTTAAGGTATCGGTATGGACGAATCTGACGCAGGATCATTTAGACTTTCATAAATCGATGGAAGAATATTACGCGGCGAAGAAGCGGTTATTCGTTGATTGCGATTACGTTACGCTCGATTGGCGCGGCGTCATAAACGTTGACGACGAGTACGGCAAAAGGCTTTATTCAGAGTTGAAATCGGCGAATATGATGATTTACGGTTACGGGAGAAGCGGCGATGCCGATGTTAAGATAACCGGCTGGAAGTGCGATTGGAGCGGCACGTCTGTTGATATTGAGTATAGAGATAGAAAATTCGCCTTTACAAGCCCTTTGCGCGGATTCTTTAACGTTTATAATATGACGGCTATGATCACCGGGGCGTTTGTGTTGGGTATAGACGTTGATGTGATAAGCGACGCGTTGGTATCAATGCCCACGGTATCGGGGCGGATGGATACGGTTGATGTCGGGGCGCCCTTCACGGTTGTGGTGGACTACGCTCATACGCCGGACGCGCTGGTCAACGTTTTGAAGACGTGCGAGGAGTTGACGGCCGGAAGAGTGATCTGCGTCTTCGGTTGCGGCGGCGACAGAGACAAGACGAAGCGTCCGCTGATGGCCAAGGCTGTTGCGGAGAATTGCGATAGGGCGGTGGTAACGTCGGACAACCCGCGCGGCGAAGAGCCGGAGGCGATAATTAATGATGTATTAAAGGGTATGCCGTCGGATTTTACGTATACGGTGGTGACAGATAGAAGAGATGCTATAAAATTAGCGTTAAGCGAAGCGCGGCCTGGAGATTGTGTTGTAATAGCGGGTAAGGGTCACGAAAATTATCAGGAAGTCAAAGGTGTGAAGAGTGATTTTGACGATAGGGCGGAGGCAATAAAATGCGTATCAACAATAACAAAACTCCGATAACAGTAGGTGACCTGATCGACTGGTCAGCCGGAAAGTCTGATCTTTCCGAGACTGCCCGTAAGCGTAAGGTCGCCACGGTCTGGAATGACTCGCGTAAAGTCACGTCCGGCGGCGGCGACGTCTTTATCGCTTTGCGCGGCGACGTTGACGACGGCCACCGATATGTGGAATCCGCGTTTAAAAGCGGCGCCGTCGCGGCTATTGTTGATAAGAAGGGGATTTCAGCCGTTCCGGAAAAATATCGTTCCAAGTGCATAGTTGTTAGCGATACGCTCAAATCCATACAGAAAGCGGCGGCCCGTTACCGCAAGGAGATGGGGTTATTGGTGGTCGGCATCACCGGTTCAAACGGCAAAACGACCACGCGCAGCTTTATCTCCGAGGTTTTAAGGTCGGCTGTCAAGGTCGGGGAGACGTATACGAACTGGAACAATCACATCGGCGTCCCGCAGAGCATACTCCGGTTTGACGGCGACGAGTGGGCGGGGGTTTTGGAGATGGGGGCCAATCACGTGGGCGAGATCAGCCCGCTCGCGAAGATTTGCAGGCCGGACATCGCCGTTATCACGAATATCGGCTACGCCCACGTGGGGCTGTTCGGGTCGCTCGACAAGACGACGGAGGCAAAGTTTGAGATCGCGGAGGGGTTGAGCCGCGGCGGGTTCATGTTGCTAAACGGCGACGACAGCCGCTTGGTTCGCGGGGCGCAAAAACGCGGGCTAAAGTCGGTGCTTTTCGGAATGTCGCTCAAATGCGGCGTGCGTGCCCGGAATATCGCGGTGGAGGAAGGCGGGGTGAAGTTTACTGTTGACGGGCGCGGGTACGAGATGTCCATGCCGGGCAGGCACTTTATATACTGCGCTTTGCCGGCCATATACATAGCTAAGAGGTGCGGGATAGCCGACGAGACGGTGCGCGAGGTGATAGCCTCTCTGAAGCCGGTGACGCTTAGGGGAAAGCTGGAGGCAAAAAAGGGCGTGCGGTTTATAGTGGACTGCTACAACGCGAACCCGTCGTCTATGAGCAACGCGGCAAAATATCTGGCGGACGTCACGCCTAAAGCGACGGGGAGAGCGGCGGTTATAGGGGATATGTATGAACTGGGGCGGTACACCGATAAGTTACACGTTAAACTGGGCGAGGAGTTGGTGAAGAAGGCGGATGTTCAAAAAATTATAGCGGTCGGAAAGTTTTCAGCGTTGATTAAGGAAGGAGCCGTTAAGGCCGGGCTGTCGTCAAAAAAGATATTCTCTGCGGACGACGCGGACGCGGCGGTAGGCGTTTGCCGGTCGGTTTTAAAGAAAGGCGACACGGTATTGCTGAAAGGATCGCGCGGAGTGGGGTTGGAAAAGGTTTTTGAGTCGTTTTGATGTTGATATCTTGTCAATAAATGCCTATAATTGAAGTAGGGGATAACGAAAGGAGTATTTATGTTCGGCGACATCATCAAAAATGCTCCTGAAAGCGTGGCCGTGATCGGCGCCGCCAAGAGCGGTGTCGCCGCGGCTAAGTACTTTCTCTCTCGCGAAAGCCGCGTTTTCATCAGCGACGTTTGCGAGCGCGGGCGTCTTGACGGTATTTTACGCGATAATAAATTGGACGGCGTCGGATTGCTTGAAAGCGAGGCTGGCGGGCATACTGATAAGATTTTGGATTACGAACTCATAATTCTGTCGCCGGGCGTGCGCAGCGATTTGGAGATTCTCAAATCAGCTGCCGCGAAGGGTATACCGGTATGGTCTGAAATGGAACTTGGGTATAGGGTGTCTAAGGCGCCGTTTTTGGCTGTTACGGGGTCGTCCGGCAAGAGTACGACGGTGTCGCTCTTGGCGTCGGCTATGAGCGCCGCCGGGTTTGAAACGGCGCTTGCCGGAAACATAGGGACGCCGGTGATAGACGTGACGCCGGGGCTGTCCGAGGAAGCTGTCGTAGTCGCCGAAGTGTCCAGTTTTCAGTTGGAGGCTATTGACAAATTCAAACCGAAGGTCGCGGCGGTTATAAACTTGATGAAGAATCATCTTGATCGATATTCTTGTGAGAACGACTATTACAACGCAAAGAAGCTCATTGCCAAGAATTTGACAATGGACGAATATCTTGTGTTGAATGCCGATGATTCGCGTTTATCGCGGTGGGTTGAGGAGTTTAAGGGGCGGGCAAGAATATTCATGTTCGGTTCGCGTGATTGCGGCGGGGATTGCGTGTATCTTTCGGGTAAGGGTATTAGTTACCGTATAAACGGGAAGTCCGGCGTGATTATTGAAGATACCGCCGATATGAAGATAGCCGGTAGGCACAACTGTATAAACGCCTGCGCGGCGGCGGCGGCGGCGCTCTGTGCGGGGGCTGATCCGGAACTTATCGGAGGCGGGCTATGCGCCTTCGGCGGGTTGCCGCATAGGCTGGAGATTGTCGGAGAGGTGAACGGGGTGTCGTTCTATAATGACAGCAAATCAACCACCGCCGAGTCGATCGAGTGCGCCGTTAACGCCTTCGGCTCAAAGGTGGTGCTTATAGCCGGCGGAAAGGACAAGGGTTGCGACTTTGCGGCTATTGTCGATTCAGTCCGCAAAAATGTGAAGAGTATAGTGCTGATAGGGGAAGCCAAGGAGAGAATGGCCGCCGTATGGGACGGCGTCGCCCCTATCGTTAAAGCGGCCGCGCTTGAGGAGGCTGTTGAGGTCGCTTTCAAAAATGCCGTCGGCGGCGAGAAAGTCGTTTTCTCGCCGGGTTGTTCGAGCTTCGACATGTTCCGCAATTTTGAGCATCGCGGTGATATGTTTCGAGAAACCGTAAACCGTCTCGTTTCGCGAAAGGCGTGTTGATATTATGATGTCAAAAGGCGCAAAGATGGATACGGGACTATTCGTGGCGACGCTCTTGCTCTTGGGCTTGGGCATCGTTCTCGTCTACAGCTCCTCTTTCGCCGTGGCCTACGGCAAGAACATCGGCGCGAACTATTTCCTCTTCAGGCAGGTGACCAGGGCGCTTATCGCTCTTTTGCTGTTTACATTTTTCATTAATGTGGATTATCGCTTTTTGAGCAAGTACAGCGGAGTGATATATATATTCGCCGTTGCGCTTCTGGCGAGCGTCTTGTTTCTTCCGGAGAGCCAAACGATAAACGGCGCGAGACGCTGGATAACGGTCTTGGGCGTGAGGTTCCAAGTTTCCGATTTCGCTCGTATGGCGCTCATCATCTTCCTGGCGAAAAAGTGCGGCGACGAGAACGCCGAATTCAACGGTTGGCGGTCGCTGGTTCCGCATTACATACGCATAGGCGTGATATGCGCCCTTGTGGTATTGGAGCCGGATTTTTCCACCGGCGTGATAATAGCCGGCATAGCCATCGCCATGCTGTTCGTGGCTGGGGTAAGGCCGCGTTATATATTGGGGACGGCGCTGGCTTTACTGCCCATTATCGTGATTCTGATAAAGAGCGCTCCGTATAGGATGAAACGTTTGGCGGGTTTCCTCAACATGCAGGAACAAGGGCAAGGCGCGGGTTATCAGGTAGCCCAATCTATCGTCGGCCTCGGACGCGGCGGGTTCTTGGGAGCGGGGCTTGGCAAGGGGGAGCAGAAATACTTCTATCTGCCGGAGCCGCACACGGATTTCATACTCTCCGTCCTCGGAGAGGAGTTCGGGTTCATAGGCGTGATGCTGGTGTTTATGATCTTCGCCTTTATTGTCTATAGGGGATTCAGTATTTCGCTAAACGCCCCCGACCGCACCGGGCAGATCATGGCTTTCGGATTCACTATGGCGATCGCGTCGTACATGCTGGTACACGCGTCGGTAGTCACGGGTTTGCTTCCGCCGACCGGCATTCCTATGCCGTTTTTGAGCTACGGCGGAATGAGCCTGATATTTACAATGTCGAGTATGGGGATTCTGCTCAATATATCGAGCCATATAAAAACGAATACGATCTCTATGGCGGCGCCTACGGGACAAAAGCGAAAGGCGTTGCGAGTATGAGACCGTTCACAAAGAAGATACACATGGTCGGAATCGGCGGGGCTGGGATGAGTCCGCTGGCCGAGGTGCTGCTGTCGCGCGGGCATACGGTCACCGGGAGCGACCGCGCCGTCTCCGACGCGTCGCGCCGCCTGGAAACATTGGGGATAAAAGTACAGTACGACCACGAGCCGAATTTGGTCAAAGAGGCCGAGCTGCTGGTTTACTCCAGCGCGGTCAGGGAAGATAATACGGAGAGAAGGTACGCTGTTGACAACGGCATTCCGGAGATAAGAAGGGCTGAGGTGCTGGGCGATATTATGCGGTCGAATTTCACCGTATGCGTGGCTGGGACGCACGGAAAGACCACCACCACGTCGCTCATAGGAACTGTATTGACAGACGCGAAAATGTCGCCGACCGTCCTTGTGGGCGGTATGCTGAAAAGCGTAGGGTCTCACGCGATAGTGGGGAACGGCGGCATCGTGGTGGCCGAGGCCGACGAGTACGATAGGTCGTTTCTGGCGATGTACCCCGCAATGGCGGTGATCACGAATATCGAGGCCGACCATTTGGACTGTTACAGGGATTTGGATGAAATAAAGGATACTTTTGTGGAGTTTACGGACAGGGTCCCGTTCGACGGGGCGGTTATCGCCTGTATTGATGACGACGGCGTGCGCAGCGTATTGCCGCGGATCCGCAGAAGTTTGTTTACCTACGGAACCGACAGCAAAGCGGATTTTCGTGCCGTCGACATAAAGTTCAACGGCGGACGGACGGAATTTAGCGTCGTGTACAAAAGGGGGCTGGAAATAGGACATGTGTCGATAGGCATTCCAGGAATGCACAACGTAAGGAATACGCTCGCCGCGCTTGCTGTGGCGACCGAGACGGACATAAGATTTTCCGTCGCCGCCGACAGCGTTTCAAAGTTCTTGGGGGTTAAAAGGCGGTTTGAGATTGTTGGCGCTGTGGACGGGGTTACCGTGGTGGACGACTACGCTCATCATCCGGGAGAGATAGCGGTCACGATAGCGGCGGCGCGCAGCCGCGGTTACAAGAGGGTGGTTGCGGTTTTCCAACCGCACCTATACACCCGTACACGCGATTTTATGGATCAATTCGCGCAGTCGCTTAGCGCCGCCGATACGGTTTTCGTTACCGATATTTACAAAGCGAGAGAACAGCCGATTCCGGGGGTGAGCGCGGAGGATATTGTCGGTAAGATAAAAACGGTCGACGCGTATTATGTTAGGAATAAGAATGACGTAATAGACATGTTGCGGGGTAAAATTAATAAAGGCGACGCGGTGATATTCATGGGGGCCGGTGATATTTGTGAAGTAGCCAAAGAATTTGTCGGACGATAGTAATGATGATTGTTAACGCTTATTAATATGTATAGTTATTGTTGATATTGATACAGAGGAATAATTATGAATAAACTGAAATCAAGACCTGTAAAAAACGCGAAATCAAAACCCGTGAAATCCGTACGGATCGGCGCGAACCGTCAAATGCAAATGGCGGAAAAGCGCGCCAAGATGCCGTCTCTTGTGAAGCGCGCGGCGTTGCGCTTTGCGAAGGCGGCCGCTTGCGCGGCGCTTGTCGGCGGGACTGTGTTTTCGGTCTTGACATACGGTCACACGCTGTCGGATAGGATTTCCGGGGCGGTCAAGTCGGGTGGCAGGCTACCCTCCGCCGTTAAGGTGACGGGCTGTTCCCTGCCGGTTCAGGCGTCGCTTATGAGGGCTGTCGACTCAATGTTGCGGGCCGACTCGTCGTCCTTTTGCCGCGCCGGGATTTTGAGGGCGGCTTCGGCGATCCCGGAAATAGAAAATATCGATGTTAAGAGGAGCATAGGGACGTCTAAGGATAAAATGACTCTGATCACGGTTACGGAACGCAAACCGGCGGCTATGATTCACAACGGCGGGATTCTTCTAGTTGACAAAAAGGGAATATGCTTCTCGCCGGTTCCCGGACAGTTTTACGATCTGCCGCTTTTATCTTTTGGCGGCGTAGCGCCTGGCGATACGGTTGACATGGAACTTTTTAACACCATAAAAAGAGCGGCAAAGGGCCTTGGCGGCGCGTTCTTTAGGGAAATTTCCGAGATCGATCTGAGCAAGACATCGGAGGTTAATTTGACTTTTAGGTCGAGCGACACGGAGTACAAGGTCTTCGCCAAAGACGTGGAGAACAGGCTTGTTCATGTAAAGGCGCTCAGAGAGAGATTGACGGATGAGAGCGGCAAATCGATGCGCGTTGATCTAAGATACCGTAATTTAGCTTTTGCGACGGCGCGGTAAACGATCGGATTTAACTTGACAATATATATTTAACGATTATTAATTTGTAACGCTTAATAAAAAGAAGGGGCAATGGTTATGGATAATGATGTTTATGTTGGACTTGACATTGGAACGACGAAGGTCGCCTGCATAATTGCCACGAGCGGAGGGGGCGAGGGGCTTAAAGTCGTCGGTGTCGGCAAATGCAATTCGATAGGGTTGCGTAAAGGCGAAATGCGAAATATGATGAACATTGTCGAGTCTATACAGGCCGCCGTAAAGGAAGCGGAACTCATGGCCGGTATGGATGTTGAGGACGTATGGGTTGGAATAGCCGGAAACCACATACGTGCTCTCAACAGCACCGGATCCGTGGCCATGACTCACGAAGATCGTGAAATCAGACAGGAGGATATAGACAGAGCGATAGATATTGCCAAGACCGTGCAAATTCAGGAGGCTTACGAGCAGTTGCACGTCATCCCGCAGGAATTCAGCGTGGACAACCTGAATGGGATAAAGCAACCGCTAGGAATGATAGGCGTACGTTTAGAGACGCAGGTGCACATAATAACCGCACAGACCACGAGCATCCAGAACATCACGAAGTGCGTAAAGGACGCCGGGTTGCGGCTGAACAAGTTGGTGCTTGATCATCTGGCGGCAAGCTATGCCGTGCTCGAAAAGGACGAGAAGGAACTAGGCGTCGCGCTCATAGACATTGGCGGCGGGACGAGTAACATCACAATATATCAAGACGACAACATCCGCCACACGTCGATCGTGAAGGAAGGCGGGGAGGACGTTACGCGGGACATCTCGATAGTTCTCAAAACACCGCCCACGGAAGCGGAAAAAATTAAAAAGTCGCACGGGTGCGCCTATCTGCCGTTGCTTAGGGGGGACGACGAGTCTCTTATGGTTCAAATGACCGGCGGCCGTGAAGATCGGGAAATAAAAAGGAGTTTGCTGGTGGAGGTCATAGAGGCCAGAATAGAGCAGCTCCTCAGATTGGCGCAGCATGATATAGAGAAATCCGGCCTTATGAGTCAGATCGGCGCCGGGGTGGTGTTGACCGGCGGCGGCTCGCAGATGCCGGGGATGAGAGAGAAGGCGGAGAGCATTTTCCACCTGCCCGTCAGGATCGGTTCTCCGCAGAAATTCGGCGGTTTGGCGGATATGGCAAAGACGCCGATGTTCGCCACCAGCGTGGGTTTGTGCATGTTCGGGGCGGAAACGGCGCAGGCGGGCGGAGGTCATAAGAGCGGCAAGAAAAAGAGTTCCGGCGGCGAGGGCGGATACGGTAATGTCATTAACAAGATATCTTCATGGTTCTCGAAATATTTCTAAAAACAAATAACCCTATATTTAAGGAGAGATGCGTATGCGTATTACAATGGATGAGACTTTCAAGGCTGTTGCGAAACTGAAGGTCATTGGGGTTGGCGGCGGCGGCGGTAATGCCGTGAATCGTATGGTTGACGCGGGACTCAGCGATGTCGAATTCATCGCGGTGAATACCGACGCCGCGGCTCTTGATAAGAATTTGGCCAAAAAACGTTTGGCGATCGGCAAAAAGTTGACGGGCGGTCTGGGCGCCGGCGCGTGTCCCGATATAGGGCGTCAGGCTATGGAGGAGGATCGGGACACCATAAAGAGCCTTCTTGAGGGCGCGGATATGCTGTTCATAACCGCGGGAATGGGCGGAGGAACCGGCACAGGCGGCGCGCCGGTGGTCGCCGAAATCGCGAAGGAACTCGGAATCCTCACGGTGGCGATAGTAACGCGCCCCTTCCTCTTCGAGGGTAAAGTGCGAGAGAGAAACGCCACGCAGGGTATCTGCGAACTGAGGAAATCCGTCGACACGATAATCGTCATTCCCAATCAAAAACTGCTCTCGATCGTGGATCAGAAAACAACCCTGATAAACGCGTTCAAAAGCGCCGATGAAGTGCTCCACCAAGGCGTAAAGGGCATATCGGACGTGATCACGAAGCCCGGCCTCGTAAACCGCGACTTCGCCGACATCAGGACGATCATGGTCGGAATGGGCGACGCGCTTATGGGCACAGGCTGCGCAAGCGGCGACGACCCCAATCGCGCCGTCGTCGCCCTAGAAAGCGCCATCCACAGCCCGCTGCTCGACGACATCTCCATCGCCGGCGCGAAAGGCATGCTCATCAATATCACCGGCGGCGAAGATATCACAATGTACGAAGTGAACGAGGCCGCCGAAGCCGCCCGCAATACGGTAGGTGAAGATGCGGACACGAACATAATGTTCGGCGCCGTAATAGACCCGGAGATGAAGGGCCAAATAAAAATCACGGTCATCGCCACCGGCTTCAACCAAGATACCATCACACAGCACAAAGACCCGCACGGCTCCGGTAGAGCGGTCGTCGCGCCGCCGAAACAACGCGAGCCTGAACAACTGACCCTCGGCCTGACAAGCGTGTCTCAAAGCGCCCCCGTACGCCCTATTGCGGCCGCAAACGCGATGAGCGTGCCGCACAGCGTAAACGCCACTGGGGTGAAACTCCCGGAACACGGCAGCGCGTGCGATATATGGAGACGCGAACCGTCCGCGCCGACGGTGCTGAGCGGATACCAAATAGGCTGGGATGACGCCGGCACCCCGCCGTACCTGAAGCAGCAGCAGAGGAATTAGCCGGATCGCGGTAATTTAACAGGGGCGGCGATGTTGCCGCCCCCTCTTTCAATCACCCCGGCGGCCAGGCAAGCTCCCGACCGCCTAAAACGTGGAAATGTAAATGCGGCACGGTTTGTCCGGCGATCTCCCCGGAATTCACTACCAATCGATACCCGCCCTCGTCAAGCCCGGTCGCTCGCAACGCCTTACAGATCGCGCCCGTCAGCCCTCCCAAGAGCGCTCCCGCCTCCTCCGGCGGTATCTCGTGCACGGACGCGTAGTGCCTCTTTGGAATGGCCAAGAGATGAGTGGGCGCCTGCGGACTTATGTCCCTGAAGACCAAGGCGCGGTCATCCTCATAAACCTTGTCGGTCGGGATTTGCCCCGCCGCGATCTTGCAGAAAAGGCAGTCGCTCATGCTTTTTGCTCCTTTTTTGACTCTTTTGTTGAATTTTTATTATTTGGAATATGCCGTCGTCATAAAAATATATAATATTTTGGTGATGACATGCCGATATTAATTATATTAGTGTACGGACATATAAACATTAAAAGTAATGATTGGAATTATCGGTTATGAGGTCAGTTCAAAAAGTTTCTTGCGGTAGTCTTTGTCGTCGATCAATAGCGGTTATCGTTTTGACGCAGGCGTTGTTGTTTGTTGCCGTGGCTTCCGCTGTCGCCCAGTCTACGACAGCGGGGCGCCGCGACGCGCGTGCCGTCGCGTCGTGGTCGGCGGTCGGCCGCCGCGATGCCGGCGCCGCCGTCCACCAGTCGGCCATGAGCCGCGGCGCCGCGACTATGGGCCGCTATGCCGCCGCCGCCGCCGCCGTTGCCGCCGCCCGAGCGAAAGCGGCCGCCGCCGCCGACAGCATCGCCGAGGCGCAAATAGAGGCGCAGTTGCAGGACGAGGAGGCGCAGGACTTCAACTCCCTGTTCGACGACTTCAGCGACGACTACAACATGGCCGTAGACACATCGTTCGCTTGGAATAACAGCAGGATAAACTCCGGCCGCTTCGACTACAAGGGTCTCGGCGAGAACGATACAATAAAAATACCGCTCATAGATTCGGTGCAGAATAAATTTTTCGCCCCGCCGTTCGCCAACTACATAACCTCGCCGTTCGGAAAACGGCGCTTCCTGTGGCACTACGGCATGGACATAAAACTGGCCAAAGGCGATACGGTTAGGAGCGCATTCGACGGCGTGGTTCGGGTCATCCAGTACGACCGCCGGGGCTACGGCAACGTGGTCGTGGTGCGCCACCACAACGGTCTGGAAACGGTCTACGGGCACCTTTTTAAGGTGCTGGTCAAGCCCAACCAGCACGTAAAGTTCTCGGAGACGGTCGGCTTGGGCGGCAACACCGGACGCTCAACCGGCGCGCACCTCCACTTCGAAATCAGGTATTACGGCGAACCGTTCGACCCGAGATACGTTATAGACTACGACAACCACAGGCTGTGGGGCGATACCCTGGTGCTGACAAAGGATAACTTCGATTACCTGACCGAGCTGCGGAAAACGGTCTACCACACCGTACGCAAGGGCGAGGGCCTGGGTTCTATAGCGAGGCAATATAGGACGACGGTCAGCAGCTTGTGCAAGCTGAACGGCATCACCGCCAAAACCCCGCTGAGCATAGGTAGGCGCTTGGTCGTCAGGGGCGCTAAGGATGTGGAGGTGCAGGAGAAAGTAGGCCTTCCCGGAGATGCCGGTGCGGATGAAGAGGCTATGAATACGGAAGGCGTCGGCAAGGGGGCCAAGGGCGGCGTTGATGTCGACGGCGCCGGCGTCGGAGACAAAAGGATAGACTGAGATAACGGGTTTTCACTATAAATATCAACAAGTTACGGAGGTTGCTTTGATTAGAAAAATCGTTTTTACAGCAATGCTGGTGTTTGTTACGGCGGCTGGCGCGTTAGCTGCCGACATTTTCTTCCCGACCAAAAAAGGCACGGTGCTGGTCATGGCCTCCTTGGACGCCAAGGGCAATGTGGAGGGTTACGGGCGCACGACGATTAAGGACGTAAAGGGCGCCGGTAATAACCTGGCCATACTTTGTCAAACGGAAGCGCTCGATAAAAAGCGTCAACCCGACAAGAACGGCGCCGCGATTGAGTACACGATGCAGATCGTTGACGGCGCGGTTATGGTCGACATAAACAGTTTGCTTAAGATACCCGCGAACGCCGGCGCGGCGATATCCTTATCCGGGGATACGTTGCGAATCCCCGCCAAAATTAAACCTGGCGATAAGTTCAAAGACGCCAAAATGACCATGACCATGGATCTGGGCGCGATGAAGATGACGACGGAGATTGCCGTCACCAATAACAAGTGCCTGGCGGTTGAGAGCGTAACCGTCCCCGCCGGAACCTTTGAAGCCTACAAAATGACGCAGACCATCACCACTACCAATAGGATGGTCAACGTAACGCAAACAATGACCGTCGTCTCATGGAACGCCCTAGGCGTCGGCTCGGTAAAGACGGAAGTTTACGATGAAAAGGGCAATGTACAGGCAAGGACGGTGTTGCAGGAGATCATAAAATAAAAAAAATAAAAAAAAGATTGACTTTTGGCGTAAAATATATTATCTTTACTAGAGTCAGGTGATTCTCCACGCAAAACCCGGCGTATTATGTAGTTCCGGCGGAAGGCACTGCGGGCGGTTCGGTAGTTTTTGGGGTTTCGTAAAAAAATAAAAAAAAGTTTGACATTATCGTGTAAATGTATTATATTTATACGGCTGTCGGGGTATCGGCGGCTTAAAATTGTTGTGTTTTGGTGTTGAATTAGCACCCCGTAGGGGTGCATAGGTCGGTAGAAATGCGTTTAGATATGATATTTCCGCACCCCGTATGGGTGCGCGGTATAGAAATAAAGTTCTTTGACATAAAACCTGTAGATGAAGCACATTAGAATTAAGTTTCGTCGAGAAGAAGTAGGAAGTAATAAAAAAAATCCGTCCCGTCGTAAGAACGAGTTCACGGG
>Ga0268262_10000244_pt1 | contig 73660 bp, 75 predicted proteins | sample TergutNc150P3_FD_190354 | JGI IMG/M metagenome (GOLD analysis project Ga0268262, IMG submission 190354) | Nasutitermes corniger P3 segment gut microbial community from laboratory colony in Florida, USA - Nc150 P3 (SPAdes) (version 2) | ecosystem: Host-associated > Arthropoda: Insects >...
GCTTTTGCGGGTGGGCTTTGGGGCTGGGGTCAGTCCAAGTTCGTGCATTCCAAAAAGCACTCTGCGATGCACTGGTTTAAAGCCGTCACGGACATCTGGAAGCGCACGAGATACAATAACACTCATCGAATAACGCAGGTAGCTATCCTGCATATCTTTTTCTATCAAAGAGGGCACTTTTGTGCCCGGAATCATTTTAATTGTTGACATAAATTTCCTAATTACAGAAGGTATAATATAGAAAATTCTACGTTACAATTATGCTTTTTATGCAAAAAAAATTTCCTGTATGTATTATGTTTGTTTTATCCGTATGTTATGCAGATTTTCTCGCTTTGGATATGGTAGAAAAGGAAGAACCTCCGCCTTTTCTTGTTTACGGAGCAAACTATGCAGGGAGAATTTTTGCCGGAGGCATAGATAATTTTGGAGGCGCAAATGCGCGACTGCGCATAAACAAAAATTGGGCTTTTGGGGCAAAAGCCGAGATAGATTTTTCGCAAAGCGGTTTTGTGGCTGGAGCTTTTGGGCATTATTTGTTAACTAGAGAATTATTCAAGGAACAATCGGAAAATTTTATGCACTTGGGTTTGGATTTCATAAAAATTGAAGATAGACAATCTCCAATAATATCAATAGGATTGGGGCGTGATATGCTACCTTGGAGAAAATCCCCCTTTGGTTTTAGAGTGCTTGGTAAATTGGAATACACTCCGGTAGCGCATATATTTTCACGCACAAGCAAAGGAATTTTCGGATTAGAAACAACAACATTTGCAAATACAGATTTTGCACTTGAAATTGGAGTTTTTATATACGAGTAAAATAGGCGTTTATTTTTTATCTTCGTTTATGTAGTCCACAAAAATTTGGATGCGGCGGTTTTTGCTGCGGTTTTCGGGACTATTATTTGGAACAATGGGCCTATATTCGCCATAACCAACCGCACTCATATTTTGCGGCTGAATGCCTGTATTTCCAGCAAGCAACTGAACCACGGAAAGAGACCTTGCGCTGGAAAGTTCCCAGTTACTGTTATAGCGATTGGAATGTATGGGAACATCATCGGTATGCCCTTCAACGCGAACTTTCAAACTTGGGTTATTCTTAATCACATCGCTGATATCCTTCAAAATTTCCTTGCCTTGGTCTTTAAGGTCTGCCGAGCCGCTTGCAAAACCAACAGGGTCGCGAAGCATTATAGCAATACCTTTTTCCGTTACCTCAACCTTTACCGCTTCATCTAATTTTTTGTCCTTTATCACAGTTTTTATTTTTTCTGCATCTTTCAAACTCTGTTTCTTTTTTTGCTCATCTCCAGTTTTTTTAGGTATGTCCACAATAGGATGGATAGGAATAGTTGGAAAGGTTTCCATAATGCCAAAAGCACCCTGCAAACTCTCAAAAAGGTTACTAATTTTTACCGGATCAAAATTTGCCATGGAAATCAATAGAATAAAAAACGTGAGCAACAAGGTTGTCATATCGCTAAAAGTGCTCATCCACGCGGGAGCACCAGGCGGGCAGTCAGGGCATTTTAGTTTTTTTGCCATTTTTTATTCCGAATTAATCTCTTTTCTTTCTCTCTCTCTCTTTTGCAGCTTCCAACTCCGCGCGAGACACGGGGTCAAGATAAGCCGTTAGCTTCCACTGCACAATTCTGGGGTTTTCGCCAGCCTGCACCGATAGGATTCCTTCTAACATAATGGCTTTTTCCATCATTTCTTCGCCGTGGCGAATTTTGAGTTTGGTTGCAATAGGCCAAGCTATAACGTTGGCAAGAATTGAACCGTAAAAAGTTGTTATCAAAGCTACCGCCATTGCAGGACCTATTGACGAAGGATCACTCATATTCTTCAACATAAGCACTAAACCTATTAGGGTTCCTATCATTCCAAAAGCCGGACCCATTGCGCCCATATTTTCAAAGAAACCAATATTATCTTTGTGGCGAGCTTCTATGTTATCTTTTTCTATTTCCAGAACGCTTTCTATAACAGCTCGTTCCGTACCATCAACTGCAAGTTGAATGCCCTTTTTGAGAAAAGGGTCTTTAACGGTGTCCAAACTATTTTCAAGCGCAAGAATGCCTTCTCTTCTGGCTTGTTCCGCAAAACCTATAATAGAATTTATGGTAGCGACTATATCGTGTTTTTGAACCACCACATACATTTTCATAAAACTAGGGACTGTTTTCCAAAAGCCGGGTGGGTAGGCGCACACCAATGCCATAAAAGAGCAGCCTCCTGTAATGGCTACTGAAGGGATATCTATAAACATGGGAATATTAGCTGGCGAGCCAAAACCCCATATAAGCATAAGCAAAGCGCTTAAAACTGTTCCTATAATACCTGTTGGATCCATGGGGGAAAATATAGAAAATCTAAATTACCCCTACATGAACAACATTCCTCTTGCGGAAAGAATGAGACCTCAAAACTTGGACGAATTTTTGGGGCAGCAACGCATTTTGGGGGAAACTAGTATGCTCAGAACCGCCATTTTGAGCGGCAATGTGCCGAGCATGATTTTTTGGGGACCGCCGGGGTGCGGAAAAACTAGCCTTGCTAGCGTTATTAAACATCAAGGGAAAAAGCGATTTGTGGCTTTGTCCGCTGTTTCTAGCGGGGTGAAAGAGGTAAAAACTATTTTAGATGAATCAAAAACATATAAGGAAAACGGCAGAGAAACCATTTTATTCATAGACGAAATACACCGCTTTAACAAAGCACAGCAAGATTCTCTTTTGGGCGCGGTGGAAAACGGAACCGTCACTTTAATTGGAGCCACCACCGAAAACCCAGGTTTTGAAGTGAACTCTGCCCTGCTCTCGCGTTGCCAACTAATTCTATTTGGACCTCTCTCCGAAGAGGATATGCAAAACCTAATGGAAAGCGCTTTGCACACTCACCCTCGCGGATTAAAGAGAAAAGATTTGAGCATATCTAAAGAGGCTGCGCAAAAGTTGATAGGGCAAGCAGATGGAGATGCTCGCTTTTTATTGAACCAGCTCGAATGGCTTGCAAATGCAATTACGGGTGAGGCAGAAATAACACCGGAATTGATGGAGCAAATTCAATACAAAAAGCCGCTTCGCTACGATAAGTCTGGCGAAGAGCATTACAATTTAATCAGCGTATTGCACAAATCCGTCAGAGGCAGTGATGTGCAGGCTGCGGTTTATTGGCTCCACAGAATGTTAGACGGAGGCGAAGACCCTCGTTATATTTTACGCCGCTTGATGCGAATGTCTATGGAAGATATTGGGCTTGCAGACCCAAACGCTCTGTTGCTTGCAACGGCGGCTCTTGATGCTTTTGATTTTATGGGAGTGCCAGAGGGTTTAATTGCCCTTGACGAGCTAACCGTTTATCTAAGCCTTGCTCCAAAGAGCAATAGCCTTGAAATTATGGGCGCAAAGGTAAACGGCTGCATTAAGCAAACCGGAACTTTGCCTGTTCCAAGAGCGTTTAGAAATTCCGTGACAAAAGTTGGCAAAGATTTGGGATATGGCAAAGGTTATCAATACGACCACGACTTGCCCGGTGCTTATGCGGGGCAGGAGCATTTGCCTGAAAAATTAAAAGGCTTTGAATTTTATGAACCAACGGAATATGGGAAGGAAAAGATGCTTGCGGAAAAATTGAAAGAATTGGAGAAAAGGAAAAATGATCCTAGATAAAATAGCAGACAAAACTCGTGAACGTGTTGAGAATGTGAAGAAAAAAGTTCCGTTCTCTGAAATAAAAAGGCAGGCACAGGCACTTCCCAAAGGTGATTTTGTGTTTGAAAAGGCTATTGCCAAACCTGGGTTGTCTTTTATATGCGAAGTAAAAAAGGCTTCGCCCTCAAAGGGAATTATTGCGGAAAATTTCCCTTATTTGGATATTGCCTGCGAATACGAAGCTGCTGGAGCCAGCGCAATTTCTGTGCTAACCGAGCCGGATTTTTTTATGGGAAGTGATTTATATCTAACCGAAATATCAAAGGCGGTAAAATTGCCGCTGTTGCGAAAAGATTTTATCATAGACCCTTACCAAATATATGAAGCAAAAACCATTGGCGCATCTGCGGTGTTGTTTATTTGTGCCTTGATTGATGCAAAAACATTGAAGGAATATATTGACATTGCAAACGAATTGGGATTATCGGCACTGGTGGAAACGCATGATGAAAGCGAGGTGAAATTTGCGCTAGAGGCTGGGGCTAGAATAGTAGGCGTGAATAACCGCGATTTGAAAAATTTTGAGGTTGCTCTTGAAACTAGTGCAAGGTTGCGTAAATTGGTTCCAGATAATATATTGTTTGTAGCGGAGAGCGGAATAAAAACCAGAGAAGATATTTTGGCACTTGGCAATGTGGATGCAGTGCTTATTGGCGAAACTCTTATGCGAAGCAAAGATAAAAAATTGGAGTTGGATAAGCTAAGAGGCGTTGAATGTTCTCCATAACCCCTGAAATTCTCCAGCGCGAACTCAGCCCCGTTCAATACGAAGCCGCCCTTGCCGTTGAAGGTCCAATGCTCATTTTGGCAGGGGCAGGGTCTGGCAAAACTCGCACCATAGCGTATAAAATTGCGCATTTAATCTCTTATCACAATGTGGAAGCGAGGCGGATAGCAGCCGTCACTTTCACAAATAAAGCAGCAAAAGAGATGAAAGAGAGAATTGCAAAAATTTTGGAATACCCGCACATTCGCTTAGATTGGATGGGAACTTTTCACAGCCTTTCAGTGAAAATTTTAAGAGTGTGCCTTGAAAATTCCGCTGTGGCAGATGCGCTGAAATGGAAATACACAAAAAATTTTTCCATTTACGATGATGATGACCAAAAAAAATTATTGAAACTCATCGCCGTGCCAAAAGAAGGCGATTTGGCAAATGCCGCACGGATTAAAAAAATCGCATGGGCAATTTCGTCTTGGAAAAACAGAGGAATTTCTCCCGAAGAAGCGCAGATAGAAAGTATTTTTGAAGACCAGAAAATTTTAGCGAACTATTACGAAGAATATCAAATTCAACTGATGAACTCAAATGCTATGGACTTTGACGACTTGCTTTTGCGTGCCGCTGAGATTTTAAGAAAAGTGCCATCTGTGGCGGAGCAATTCACTGAACATTTTAGGTATATATTCGTTGATGAATATCAAGATACAAATGATGCGCAGTATATTTTGCTCAAATTGCTACTCTCAAACACCAACAAAAACATAACCGTTGTGGGAGACGATGACCAGAGCATATATGGCTGGCGCGGCGCAAATTTAAACATAATAAGAAATTTCCACCGCGACTTTGCACCTGTGAAAATAGTCAAGCTGGAGGAAAATTACCGCTCAAGCTCAAACATAGTCAAAGCCGCTGGTTCTGTTATAGCGAACAACAAACGCCCAAAAGAGATGGAAAAAAAGGTTTTTTCAAATCAGGAAAAAGGCTCGCTAATCCACATAAAACAGGTTGCAGACGATTATACAGAAGCAAATATTTTAGCAACGAAAATATTTTCGCTCGGCGTGCAAAACTATTCGCAAACAGCTGTGTTTTATCGCAACAATGCCCAAAGCCGTTTAATAGAAGCTGGGCTTAACAGACTGCGAATTCCAAATATAATAATTGGCGGAACGAGATTTTGGGATAGAATGGAAGTGAAAGATATTTTGGCGTATATGCATTTATTGGTGAATCCAAAAGATAATGGAGCCTTACTTAGAATCGTAAATGTTCCTCCAAGGGGGCTTGGCAAAAAGACAATAGAAATTCTGCAACAAAATGCAGAAGAGAGTGGCACATCGCTTTGGGATGCTTTGCAGAGCGTTCCAAAACTTGAACCTTTTGCAAAAATGATGAACAGTTTTTTGCAAGAACCGAGTGAATCCATAGTTTTTTTAACCAAGAAAATAATAGAAGACATAAAATATAACGAGTATCTGGAAAAAGACGACCCCGCCACCGCAGACGATAGAAAAGCCAACTTAGACGAAATGCTCCGCGGCATTGAAGATTTTTGCGAAGAAAACCCCGGTGCAACGCTTGAACTTTTTTTGCAAGACATTTCTCTTTTAACAAGCGCAGACCGCAAAAATGAAAACTCCGCAAATTTTGTGACCTTAATGACCTTGCATTCCGCCAAAGGTTTGGAATTTGACAGCGTACATATAGTTGGTTGCGATGAAGGAATTTTGCCAAGCAAAGCCTACGAAGCAGACTATACCCCCGAAGAGAAAAGGGAAAAACTGGAAGAGGAAAGGCGGCTTTTTTATGTTGGATTAACAAGGGCAAAAAAGCATTTGTTTCTTTACACGAGCCAAGCCAGATTCTGGCGCGGCGAGCAAAAAAGTTTTAGCCCAACAAGTTTTATAGAAGAAATGGATGTTTCAACAATTTATTTTGATAGGCTCGCAACCAAAAGCAATCCTTTCACTATATCCATAAATCCACCGCATTTCGCAAAGAAAAAAATACAATCTTATGAACACGATGAATACAGCCAAGTTGAGCCTAGGTTGGTGGGTAAGTTTGCCGCTCATAATAAATATGGAGATGGAAAGATTGTGGGGCAAAGCGGTTCGGGAGAAAATACTCAGGTTGAAATTCTGTTCACAGACGGCTCAAAGCGAAAATTCGTGCTGAAATTTGCAAATCTTAGGTTTATATAGGCACTATTTACTATCTTACCCCACATGGAGTTTTCCGATAGCGCAAACATAAACGAAAGCCTTAAATGGCTTTCGTGGAGAATATCTCCAGAAGGAACGTTTTTAACCGTTGTGCGAGAGCTTGTCCCTGAAAAGTGGGATATAAAAGAAATTAAAAAAACTCTGCTGATAAATAAAGTTGTAAATTTTGATATTGCAAAAATTGAAAAAACAATAAAAGCTATGTCTGGAAATCCAGAGCGAATTGGACCACCCTTTGAATTATTTGAAGAAGGAAAACGCAAGTACCTACACCTGCAAGTGACTCCTATACAAGCTCGTTTTTCAATAAACACAGGCATATTGCAAACAAACTACAATATAACTCCAGAAGACATATTATTCATTTTGGCAGAAAAAGCCGTTGTTTATGGAATAGATCATGAATTGATAAAAGAAATTTTAACTCTGACTGCCTACGGACAGGAATTTATAATTGCCTCCGCAAAACCGCCCATTGCCGGAACCGATGCCATTGTAACCGAAATAATACCAATAGACCCAGATGCAAAACCATTTTTAAACGAAGATGGCACGGCAGACTATAAAAAATGGGATAACATAAGGCAAATAGAGAAAGACGAAATTATATGCACCCGCATTCCGCCAACTCCGGGCATTCCGGGAACCAGCGTGTTTGGGTTGCCTCTTTCGCCAACCCCAGGCGATGATATTGGACTGCCGGTTGGAATGAATACCAAAGCCATAGATAACGAAACAAAACTAGTAGCCACCATAAACGGCTTCCTTTACAGGCAAGGTCGCAATATTTGCATAGGCAGCATTTATATAATAAATGGCGATGTGAATTATAAAACCGGAAATATTGAATATACCGGCGATGTTCTCATTAAAGGAAATGTAAACGCTGGTTTTTCTGTTATTGCAGATGGCAATATATCCATTGAAGGGGTTGTGGAATCTGCGCGTATAGAATCAAAATATGGCAATATATTTTTAAAAAGCTCTGTGTTCGGGCTAAATAATGCAAGCATAATAGCGCATAAAAACATAAACGCCGAAAACCTTCAAGATGCAAAAATCAAAGCTGGTCAAAACCTTGTAGTTAAAGGGCAAATTCGGAGTTGCCAAATTGAAACTGAAAATTTGAGTATGCACCGCAATGGGCAAATAGTAAGCACCTCCATTGCTTTCCACGGATACCTGAAATGCGGAAACATAGGCGGAAAAATAGAATCCATAAACGAATTCACCCTCGTTGAAAACGAACGCGAGCAATATAAAGAGGAACTCACAAAGCAAAATGAATTTATACAGAAATTAGACAAGGCAATAGAGGTTTTGAACTACAAGCTCTCCTCAATTAAAACGACAGCGATTACCCCTGAATTTGAACACCAAGTAAAACTCTTGCACTCGCAGTTAAACACTTGCAACAACAGCAGGGATCAATTGATAACAAAACGCAAAAGACTCCTGAAATTAATAGAAATGATGCCCGATAGGGCAGATTTGATTAGCGCAACATCTATTTCGCCGATCCTTAAAATTTCAATATTTGGCTCCAATATGGAATTCAAGGAAGAATTGCAGGATTTGAAGATAAGCTGGAGAAATGGCTCAATTAAAATGGAGTCCTTGTAAAAATTTTATATATTGTAAAGTGGAGAAAAAATATGGCAGAATGTACTATTGAAGATAAAGGTGGATATTATCAAATCTCAGGCTTTGATTTTGAAGTCGGTGATTTTCATAATATCTTCGCAAAAATAGAAAGTGCTTTGAAAGCAAAGAAACAAGATGTTCTTTTATCACTTGCTCCGGTAGGTGTTCTTTATAGCTCGCATCTTGCAATATTTGTGAGAATACACCAGATGATGCACAGAAACAATCTGCACTTTATAATTTCAGATGTATCTCCAGAGATAATGAACCTTTTGCAAATAACCCAGTTGGATAGCATTTTTTCCATTTACAAAACTTCCGAAGATTTTCAGAACAGTTTAAAAAACTCAGAAAATGTATCTGGTAAATCAGCTCAGGGTTTTGAATGGCAGTTGAAGAAAAGCGACAATGAATCCGCAGATATAACATGCAAGGGAAATATGCTTGCTGGCGAGCAGCTAGACGAATTGCAAAAAAGCGTTTTGGATTTCTTTAGCATAACCTTTGATTTTTCCGATTTGCAATCTATGGATTCTTCTGCCATAACATTTTTAGACCGAATTGCCGACAAACACTCCATTTCCATTAAAGGAGCGAGCGAACAGCTTGTTGAGCAGTTCCGCCAAAAATTCATTTATGGAAAAGTGAAACTCATATAAAAACAACCCAATATGCCAAGCCTCAGAGTCTTGTTTGTCGTGCTATTTTTAGTAGCTTTTGCTCTGATCATAGTTGTTATTTTTATGAATAAATCAAAATCCATTCTGGATGCGCAAAGCTACACCGAACAGCATCCAAATTGCAATGAAATTAAAATCCATCAGAAAAAAAATTACTTGATAGAATGTTTCTATAATTTTGAATCCCTTAGTGAAATTCCTTCAGAGCCACTAGGCGCAGATACCCTTTACATTCCAATGGCAAAGTTAATAGGCGAAAGGTTTCCGCAAGAATTTCCGCTGAGAATAAAACATATTTTTTCATTTCCCGAAGGAACAGAAGATTCAATATGGATTTCGGGAAACAACATAACCGTAGCAAAGAACAACAATTCTGTTTGGCGAAATGAAAATAACGGTTGCAAATTCCCTGCGTACTGCCCTGTGATGCCGCTTAAAGGTTCAATTATTTCTCAAAAAGGAGCTAGGGAAAACTACGATGAGGAGCGAATTTTCAAAAACAAATTCGGCTCAATAGGCAAAGCTCCGGTTAATGCTATTTTGCCCGGGAAAATATTAGATGTGGAGCAAGATTCTCTTTTTTCCATAACAATTTACCACGGCGAAAACATATATTCAAAAACAAGCGGACTTTACAGCATAGACAGCATAACGCAAATAGGCAGCATAGTTTCAACAGATATAACCCTTGGATTTTTGCCGCCAAAAGACACTGCTTTTATTTTTGTGGAAATAACGAGAAACGGCAAATACGAAATTTGGGATAAATTTTATGCGGAGAGCAGAACCACCGACTGAGCAGCTATGCCCTCTTCCCTGCCAGTGAAGCCGAGTTTTTCCGTGGTTGTGGCTTTTATACCTATTTTGCTTTCTTCTATCCCCAGAGTTTTGGAGAGAACCGCTTTCATTTCTGCCCGATGAGGGTTTATTTTTGGTTTTTCTGCCATCACAATGCTGTCTATGTTCTCTATCTCAAAGCCGAGTTTTGAAATTTCTTCCTTAACCTGTTTTAAAAGTATTTGGCTGTCTATATTTTTGAACTTTGGGTCATTATCGGGAAAATAAGTTCCTATATCGCCAAGACCTGCCGCGCCGAGCAAGGCATCGCATATAGCGTGAGTGAGAACATCGGCATCGCTATGCCCCAAAAGCCCCTTTGAGTGCGGAATTTCAACTCCGCCAATAATACACTTGCGCCTCTCAACGAGCCTATGCACGTCAAAGCCTATGCCAACCCTATTCATCAATAAGTTTGTCCTTTTATTGCAGCATTGAACTTTGCAAAAGAAGCAAACTGCATATTGTAATTCTGCTCTATCTGATTTTCCGCCATTTTTGCGTTTTCAATATCAATGTCAACATTATTCACTTCCCCTGGGTTTGCCGGGTCGTCTGGAAGAAAAGAATAAGCCTCAACCTTTTTAATGGAAGCCTTGCGCCCAAGTTCCAGATGATTTTCATTGGTTCTGGCACCGTCCACGTGCTTTCGCATTGCTGCCTGCACTTGTTCCTCAAAATTAACCTCCACGCGCCTGTAGCCCGGGGTTACTGAATTGGCTATGTTCTGGGCTATAGCCCTGCCACGCATAGCGTTTGCATCCAACCCTTTATACACAAGCATACGGGTATCTGTGTTAAAGAGCCTGTTGCGGGTACCTGAAATAGTGAGATTATCTGCCATACTTTTGGAGGTGCAAAAAGTGTGCCAAAAGGGCAAGATGGTAAAAATCTGCACAAAAATGTCAACACCTGTTTGCAAAATTCACTTTTTAGGATTTTTTTTCCCTTTTTTTACGTCTAACAAGTAACGAAGAAAAAACGGAGGATTCAATGACCGAGGCTAAAACCAATCGCAAGTACAAAGATAGCGTTTTTACGCTGCTGTTTGGCGAAAAAAACAATCTTTTGGAACTGTACAATGCCATTAGGAACACCAACTATGGCAGCGACACGGATATTCAAATAACAACGCTTGATGATGTGTTGTTTATGGAACGCATAAACGACATCTCTTTCGTGATAGATGGCAAGCTGGTGGTACTTATCGAACACCAATCGACGGTGAACCCGAATATGCCGCTGAAAATGCTCATTTATATGGGTAGAAACTATGAAAAGATAATTGACAAGGATGGTCTTTACAGCACAAAAAAGATGTCAATACCAAAGCCAGAGTTTATAGTGTTGTACAATGGTGTTGACGAATGCCCCGACAGGCAGGTTATGAAGCTATCCGATATGTTCAGCGAGCCTTTGGAAGAAGATATTGAGAGTCTTGAGCTTGTTGTGACTGTTTATAACATAAACAAGGGCAGGAACGAGGAAATGGCAACACGCAGCGAAAATTTGAGAGGCTATGAATTTTTTATATATTTGATAAGAGAGTACCTTAAATCAGGCATGGACAGGGGCAGTGCTATAAGCCGTGCTGTAGGTGACTGCATAAGGCAGAATGTGTTGAAGGATTTTTTGGAGAAACACGGTTCGGAGGTTCATAATATGGTGTTCGGCGAATGGAACTGGGATGATGCCAAGAGGGTTTGGCAGAGAGAGGCTAGGGAAGATGGTAGAGAGGAAGGGAGGGAAGAAATATTGGACTTTATAAGGAAAGGTTATAGCCTGAGTGATATTGAAAAGGTTCTTTCTAGAGAGGCACAGCTCGGAGGTTCATAATATGGTGTTCGGCGAATGGAACTGGGATGATGCCAAGAGGGTTTGGCAGAGAGAGGCTCGTGAGGATACGGTCGACGAAATTCTTGACCTTATGAAAAAAGGCTATACTTCAGACGATATTGAGAATCACTACCGCAAACAAACTCGCACAGCAACTGCATAGCGAAGTGGCAGACACTCGCTAACACAACGCGCTCAGTCATGTACGCAACGAACACTGTACAAATCGCCCTTACCGCCGTAGTACCAGCGTACGCTCTCGTAGTCGTAGCCCATGCGCCTGCCGTAGGCGCCGTCGCTATTGTACTCACTGGCACTCCACCAGTAGCCGTAGTTGCCGACATAGTAGAAATAGCCACCAGAATAGCCGCTGCCGCCCGGCAGGGCGGAAAAGCTGAACTTGTCCGTGCCGTTGCCATTGCTGTTCCAGCCACTCGTAGCCTTCAAGAGTTTGCCTGCTGTGTCTGCACCGCCAACAAAATTATCCAGCTTGCCATATTCATCCTTGCTCGGCAAATGCCAGCCTTTGGGGCAAGCTGTTTTAGCTGTTGACCAATTATAGAGCCGACCGTATTTTTGGCAGCTGCTTTCCTGATTGTCATAGCACTTTGAACCGCTAGCATTATAATTCAAATTCTCCGCCATCCAAGTCTGTGTGCCGATTTTCACCATTTTGTATGTCTTGTTGTCTCTGGAATCATTAAATCTTGAAACCGTAGAGGTAGCAGCAGGAGCAACGACAGAAGCTGGCGATGCTTTTGCCTCTGGCATTTCGCCAAACATTAAGGGTGCGTTTTCGTTTATAATGGTTAGCAAGCCGAACACGTCTTTGGCGTTGCCTGTGAAGGAACCGATTAAATTGCCCCTTGCGCTATGGTACAACTCCATGCTTATGGTCAAATTGCCGCCAAAACGACCTAGCCTCGCCTGACCAATATAATCTGCGCTTATTTTTCTGCCTATTTCCGCTATGCACTGTGCCTCTTTGCACACCTTTCTGGCATTATCTATTGAACCCATCATATCAATTATGCTTTGCGCGGTCATCACAAAGTATTTCTCTTTGGGCAGCATTTTAACAGCTATCTCGCGCAACCTCGCATTCAAATAATTTAAATCCGTAAATTCCAAATGAGGCTCACCATCATCTTCAGTGTTCAATATCGCAACACGCTCCTGCACCTGCGCATTGGCGGCAAGGGCAAACAATAGCAAAACAAAAAGAGGGGACAAAGGCATTTTGGTAAGGTAGAAAAGTAATGCTCAATATCGCTTATAACAAACAAAAAATGCACATTTTTGCAAACAGTTGTTTGCAAAATTCACTTTTTAGGATTTTTTTTCCGTTTTTTTACGTCTAATAGGTAACGAACAAAAATGGAGACCTTTCTATGCAAGACAACCTACCCGAATTATTAAGTCCAAAAGTGGACGTAATTTTCAAATTGCTGTTCGGCGATGAGCGGAACAAGGATTTGACAATCAGCTTCATAAGCGCAGTCCTAGGCTACAAAGACGGCGAGTTGGAGGACATTTCCTTTTACGACACACACCTGAAAAGGGAGAGTGTGGACGACAAACTGGGAATTTTGGATGTGAAAGCCAAGCTCTCTAACGGGAATGTTATAGACGTGGAGATGCAGGCGTACAGCGTTCCTGACGTAAGAGGACGTATATCGTATTATAGGTCGCATCTGCTCACCGAGCAGCTAGGTACGGGAGACCCCTACTCAAAGCTAAAGCCTGCTAAATCCATAATAGTGGCAGATTTTGATTTTGTCCCCGAATCGGAGAAATGTCACACTGTTTTTCAAACGCTGGAAAAAGACGAGCATTTCCCCTTCAACGATTTGGAGGAGATACACGTTCTTTGCTTGAAAAAATTATCTAGATTAGATAATGAGAGATTGCGTGAATGGCTGAGGTTCATTAACTCGGAGAAAAGAGAGGAATTTATGGAATTGGCAGGAATAGATCCAGTATTTGTGAAAGCCGTAGATGTTTTGGAGACGTTTAGTGCGGATAATTATAACCGTATGCTGTATGAGGCACGGTTGAAGGAGTGGCGGGATAACCAATCTAGGATAGACGGAGCCCGTAAAGAGGGTATGCGAGAATTAGCATCTCTTTTGGAAAAAGGCGTTCCTCTAGCCGAAGCTAAGAAAAAGATGGGTTTGTCCTAAAAGCCCCTTCAAAATTTGTTTTCTACCTTACCACCATGCAAAATCTCGCCTTAAATTTCGCAAATGGCACGCCGCTTAGGTATGGGGAAAATTCACATCAAAATGCGGTGTTCTACAAAGACCCTGATTGCACGGAAGCTAGCCTTGCTACTGCGGAGCAGCTTCACGGCAAGGAGCTTTCTTATAATAATATTGTGGATGCAGATGCCGCTTTGGAAATGATTAGGGAATTTTCGGATTCATGCACCGTTGCAATAATCAAGCACCTCAACCCTTGCGGACTTGCTACAGGCGAAACTCTCTCAGAAGCATTTAACTATGCTTGGGAAGGAGACCCGGTTAGTGCCTATGGCTCTGTTATTGCAGTTAGCAGAAAAGTGGATTTGAAAACTGCGGAATTGTTAAAGGGGCGTTTTGTTGAAATTTTGCTTGCGCCGGATTTTGAGGCAGATGCTTTGGAATTTTTGAAAAACAAATCAAAAGATATTCGTCTGTTGAAAGTTGGGGAAATAAAGCCACCTATTGCCTGCAAGGTGTATAAGCACGTGATAGGCGGTATGCTTGTTCAAGATAGGGATATTGAATGTTGGGAAAAATTTGAGTGCCCAACAACATCGAAATTTCCAAAAGAAAAAGAGGGGTTGGCAAAATTCTCTTGGCTTGTTTGCAAACACACCAAATCCAATGCAATAGTTATGTGCCACGAATATAAAGCTGGATTTTTTATGATACTCGGTCTTGGACCTGGGCAGCCAAACCGCATAGATTCAAACCTTCGCTTGTGCCAGCCAAGAGTGGCAGATAACGTTAAGCGAATGAATTTGCCAGAAAGCGTTTGGGGAAATTTGGTAATGGCTTCCGATGCGTTTTTCCCTTTTGCAGACAATATAGATGCCTCTAATTCTGCGGGCATAAAGTATATTGTGCAGCCCGGTGGCTCAAAAAGAGACGATGATGTTATAGAAGCCTGCAATAAATTTGGCATTGCAATGGCATTTACGGGAACTAGGCATTTCAGGCACTGAAAATTTCTACATTACAATTCTATGAAATCTGTTAAACTTTCGCTCTTGTCCCTGTTCATTCTTTTTGCCATTTTCACGGCTTGCGGAAAGCCTTCCGCAGAGGCTAAGGCTTCTGGTGATTTTTACGAAGAACTCTCCCGCCTCAACAAGGTTATTTCGGAAATAAATTTGAAATACGTTGAAGATGTTGACCCTAGCGAATTAACAGAAGCCGCCATAAGCGGAATGCGAAACGTGCTAGACCCAAACACCGCAGTTCTTGACCCAAAAGCGAGCGATAACCTAAAACTCGCAACAGATGGCGAATTTGGCGGCATAGGCATAACCATAGGCATAAGGGATAATCAATTAACCGTGATTTCTCCAATGGCAGGCACTCCAGCGCATAGGCTTGGCATAATGGCAGGAGACAGAATAACCCACATAGATGGCAAACCCACCAAAGATTTAACCCAAGACGAATCTGTTGATAAATTGCGCGGCAAGGTTGGAACCGATGTTAAAGTGACCATAGCTCGCGAAGGAGTACCCGCACCCTTTGACATAACCATCACAAGGGCAAAAATTGTGCTTCACGCAGTTCCTTATGCTGGCATGTTGGATAAAGATATAGGCTACATTCAACTCGCGACCTTTAACGTTAAAACCGCAAGCGAATTGGAAGAGGCTATAAACAAGCTAAAAAAACAAGGCATGAAAAAAATGGTGCTGGATTTGCGCTACAATCCGGGCGGGCTTTTGAATCAGGCAATAGAAGTGAGCGAATTATTTTTAAAAGGCGGCAACCGCATTGTTAGCACAAAGGGGCGTGTTGTGAATTCCGAAAATAAAGCAACAAGGAATGGCATAGTTGGCGAAGATACTCAAATAGCCGTGCTTGTAAATCAAGGAACCGCCTCGGCTGCGGAAATAGTTTCTGGGGCTTTGCAAGACTGGGACAGGGCAATAGTTGTGGGCAAAACCACTTTTGGCAAAGGAAGCGTTCAAACCATTTTCCCACTTGATTACGATGGTCGTGCCTTAAAGCTCACCACAGCCTTTTATTACCTGCCCTTTGGCAGGTGCGTAAATAAACCCGAAAACGGCATAAAAGGGCATGGACTAAGAAGCTCTGCCAGCTCAGAAGATCTCGATGATTTAATGTCTTCCCCAGCAGATACTTTGCAAAAAGATACCGCGCAAGAGGCTCAGGTTTTTTACACGGCAGGCGGCAGAAAAATGTATGGCGGAGGCGGCATAACTCCCGATGTTGATATTGAGCAAAAGCCTATTCCGTGGATAGCGCAAATTCAAGAGAGAATGTCGCTTTATTTTCGCTTTGCTGTTAAGTACCGCTCCCAGCTTGGAGATGCGGCTGCAAAAATAGATTCCGGCTGGAAAGCTCCAGATACCCTATTCAGCGCATTCCGCGCATTTTGCGCTTCAGACACGAATTTTGCAAAGATAAAAAGCAATGCCCAAACAATAGCAGAAGCTGTGGAAGAGGCTCTACTCAAAGAGCAAAATATTATCCACGGAGATTCTTCCAAAGTTTTGAAAGATACTGAGATTGCGGCAAAAATAGCAGACTTGCGTACCGCCCTTGCAAAACAAAACGAAGCACAAGCTCTTGAAACAAAAGGTTATAGCCTGGGTGCCATTAAAAGAGAGCTTATAGCTGCTGCTCAAGGCGAAGAAGCTCGCATAGCTTGGATGCTCAGAGACGATGCCCAGCTCGCAGAAGCCTTGAAATATTTGCGTAGCGATGCGCTTTACAAAGGCAAAATGAAAGCTCCACCAAAAACGCAGTCAAAAAATGCAAAAGCACAGCCAAAAAAATGACAAAAAACTCAATCGTAGTGGTTCCGCTTGGTAGTTTTGTTCGTCGTGGGTTAAGTGGCGCAGTACATTATATTTTGTTTATTCTGGAAACTTTCAGAAATGTTTTTGCCGCTGTGCAATGCCATCATTTAACCGTTGAGCAAATGCACCGCATAGGCATAACAAGCATTCCTCTCGTTGCAACAACCTCTATTTTCACAGGCAGCATAATGAGCTGGCAGCTCACATACCAATTCACAGATATGATTCCCCTCACCTATGTTGGAATGGCGGTTGGAAAATCTGTTATGACAGAACTAGCACCTATTTTAACAGCTATGGTTTTGGCTGGTCGCGTTGGAGCCTCTATGTGTTCCGAGCTAGGCACAATGGCTGTGACCGAGCAATTGGATGCCTTCAATGTTTTGGGATTGAATCCCTATAAGTTTTTAATTGTTCCCCGCATTTCCTCTGCGGTTATAATGCTTCCGGTTTTAACCATACTCAGCATTTTCGTGGGGCTTTTAGGTGGTTTTGTGGTTGCTTATTTATATAAAGAAGTTAGTTTTCACATGTTCTTTTCTGGAGTTAGGTTAAGCTATAAAGACTGGGATTTTGCTGTTGGTTTAATAAAATCTGCGCTTTTTGGATTCTTCATATCCAGCTATGCCTGCTATTTTGGATATTATACCACCAACGGCGCAGAAGGCGTTGGAAAAAGCACAAAAGCAACCGTGGTATTCAGCATGACATCCATACTCATAGGCGGCTTTGCCTTATCCAAACTTTTGCTTATTTAAGCGGCATTCTCATAAATCGCACACCAAAATAGTAGCATCGTCTGTTAGTTCTCCGTTCCCGCGAAAATCATCTACGTTTCGCAAAAGCGTTTCCACAAATTCCCTGCATCTTTTAGTTGACAGTTCCTTCATAAGGTTATGAATACGGTCGTGACCAAATTGCTCCTTTGCAGAGCTCATCGCTTCGTTTATTCCATCTGTGTAAAGACCTATGCGGTACTCCCCATCTAGTTTCAGAACTCTGTCTTGTACTCTTATATCTGGCATCATACCGATAAAAAAACCAGATGATTTTAGCAATTCTATTTCGCCAGTTTTTTTATTCATAATGGGCATAGGGTTATGCCCTGCGCTGGTGTATATGAATTCATTTGTATTTTTTAACCATATCGCATAAAAAACCGTTATGAACTTTCCGCTATCCACTTCAGATACCAAGGTTTCGTTTATTGCTTTTAACGTTTGGGCGGGGCTTACTCCGTTGAATGGCGAAGACTTTAGCATTATTTTGAACATGCTCATAAGCATTGCGGCAGCAGAGCCATGCCCAGAAACATCGGCAACAACAAAGGCAATAACATTGTTATTAAGCTCAAAGCAATCGTAGTAATCACCACTTACATACAAATTGGCTTTGTATGTTGCAAATACATCTGGAAGCCCTTTGGGAAAACTTGTGGGGAGCAGTTGCTGCTGAATCAAGCTCGCCGCTTGCAAATCTTCTTTTAGGCTTTGATGCGCTTTTTTCAATTCTGTATGAGTTTGGTTTAATTTTTCGTTTATTTTTACCAAATCTTCGTGAACTCTAAAAGATTCTATTAGGAGCCCAACCTGCGTAACCGTTGCATAAATCATTGCCGTGTCTTCGCCGGTTATTGCAGCGTGGTTTGTTAGGTCTAGAAAAAGCAAACCTTCGCATTTGAACTCCTTGCATTTCACGCAAGTGCTACGCCTAATGTCTTCTGTGGGGGCATTTATGGCAAGACCGGAATTTATATTTGTCCAGCAAAACTGATTTTTTGAATTGAAACTGGGGCAATTTGTTTTTTGGCATTTTTTAACTTTCCAACATTCATTCAAGGCTCTTTTAAGCAAAGGAAAGGTGATATAGGTTTTGCTCCCAATCAAGGAAAATGAATCTGTTTCTGGAACAGAGTTTACAAAAATATGCTTGTTGAGAAAAATAGCATCTGTATATTCGCCAGCCATGAAATTTATTTCAGGGCGAAAATCTTTAAGTTTTTCTTTGTCAAAGCCAACGCTGTGCAAAGGCTTTAGGCAAAAATTTTCGGAATCTACGCCTAACACCATAACCCTATTGTAACCAGCTAATTCTCTGAATCCAAGGCACAAACCGTTGAACAATTCCTCCATGTTTTGTGCCTGTGCTGTTATTTTTCCAATTTCGTTGGAAATAAAATATGCTTGCAATTGTTTTTTATGCGTATCTGTTAATTCGGAAAATGCCATTACAAATGATTAATATAGCAAAAAATTTTCTATATTCCATTTCACACAAATAACAATTCAGAGAACCCAGAGAATAACATGAACGAAAAAATGCCAAATTCAGGCAATAAAGCTGCGCCAAACTCGGCAGAGTCTTGGTTTGAATTCATAAAAACAGATTTTTGGCCCCGTCACGGAACAAAAGTCATAACTGCCCTTGTGCTTGTGGCTGTGGCTATTTTTGCCATTATCCAGCATTTAGATTCCTCCTTTAAAAAAGAATCTGCAATGGCAGAAGACCTTGGAAAAGGCTTGGATTACATATATATTGGCAAAAGCGATTCTGCCCTTATAGCTTTTGAAAGCGCAATTCAAAGCGGAACCCTCAAAGGACTCCCCCTTGCAAAGGCGGCTCTTTTGAGCGGCAACATTTATCTGCAAAACGGCGGGCTAGACAGTGCCGAAATTCTTTACAAGCAAGCTGTAGCTAATGCCTCTGGCGTTGAGTTAATAGCCTCCGCCGCCGAACACGGGCTTGCAGTGGTGGCTATGGAAAAGCAAAACTATTCAGAGGCAATTTCTCTTTTGAACCAATTTGTGAATAAATATGGCAAACGCACCGGAGATTTAGCTAAGAGATACGCAAAAACCGAGCCTGTGGATATGGTTCCAACCGTCCCAGACGCTCTGTGGAAACTAACCCTTTGCTATATGGAAACAAAAGATATTGAAAAGGCAAAGCAAACTGCCCAAAAACTTTTGAAAATTTATGGAGATTCACCAAAAGCCGCAGATGCCTCAAAGCTGCTAGCAACACTGTAAGGAGAAATAAAGATGTTAACTTGGATAAGTGAAAATGCCAAATGGGTAATCTATATATCCATAGCAGGAATAGCCGCTGGTTTGTTGTTTATGGATATGTCTTCTTTGCAAATAGACAAAAGACCTCCCGTAGGCGTTGTCAACGGAGAAAAGCTTTCAAATGATTTATTTGATATTCGCCTGCGCCAAATACAGAGCCAGCAAAGCGGGCTTTCCAACGAACAAGCTTTTCAGCTCAGGGAAAATTTGTTCAAATCTTTTGTTCAGCAGCATTTAATTCAAAAACTGATTGGAAGCGCAAAAATAAAGGCATCTGTTTATGAAATGTCCAGAGACTTGCGCAACGATCCACCGCAAGGCATAGATAGAGAACCTTCCTTTCAAACAGATGGAGTTTTTGATTTTGCAAAGTATGAGTCTTGGCTCTCTAACCCAGAAACCTACAATATTCCCTTTATGATGGAATACGAAAACATACTAAAAACAGCAAAAATTCCGGAAAAACAACTTCGTGTTTTTATCAGTGCAGGACTACAACCCTCCACCTTGGAAGCTAAGTACAGAGTGCTGAACAGAGAAACAAAATTTGAGCTTTTGAGCGCGCAGGGCAAACCGAGTTCTTTTGAAGATATTTCCATTTCGCAAGGTTCAATAGATTCTCTTTTCAAAGCAGAACCGGATAGTTTTTTTGTGGCAGAAGATTTGGCTAAGGTAAATTACGTTGCTATTCCCATTGCTCCCAGCGAAAAAGATGTGGAAAGCACTTTTGAATATGCCAAAATGCTGCTTGCCCAAATAAAGGATGGTGCAGATTTTGCAGACATTGCCCGCAACAGCTCCGAAGACCCTGGTTCCGCAGCCCAAGGGGGCGAGCTTGGAGATTACACTCCGCACGGAAGATGGGTAGCAGAATTTGACAGTGTTGTATTTGCCTTGGATTCTGGGAAAATAAGCGAACCTGTACGCTCACAGTTTGGCTACCATATAATCCAAAGCCTTGGAAAAAGAATTGAAAACGATGAAGAACAAGTGAAAGCAAGGCACATACTTCTTGTTGTTAACGCAACTTCGGAAACCATAGATAGCCTTGAGGCTATTTTGAACGAAGTGAAATCCGCAGTGGATAGTGGCAAAAGTTTTGAAGAAGCAGCAAAAGCCAAAAATCTAACACCGCAAAATTCCAACTGGTTCAAAAGAGGTGGTGAAGTTTCGGAGCTTGGGCATATATCTGGATTGTCTTCTTATGCCTTTTTTAATCCCTTGCGCCCAAAAGAAGATTCTAAAACCTCTGAAATTTTGCAAAACACAAAATGGGTGGCTCTGTTTGAAAAAGCAGGCAATTTAGCTGCCGGCTCAAGGAGCGAAGAATTTGCAAAAACAAAAATTGAGCAAATCTTAAAATCAAAAGCAAAAACAGAGGCTATAGCAAGCTACCTAAATGCGAACAAAGACAAACTTTCTGAAATTGAAAAAGTCTCAATAGATTCTGTCTCTGTTTCTTTTGAAAGCTATTTGCCAGGACTGGGCTACGCCAATCCCGATGTTTACAAGGCTCTTTCAACGGCAAAAGAAGACACGTGGAGCGGTCCATACACAAGCGCGCAAAACGCGGTGCTTATAAAAGTTCTCAAAAAAACTGTGCCAAGCGAAGAAGCTCTAAACACAGCTATAACAGACGAGCTTTCAATGAATTGGCAATACGGCTCTTTTGGCATATTCGACGACTATATGCGCAATTTGGAAGCCAGCGCAAATGTTGTGAATAACTTGGATTTGTATTATAAGGAGTAGGTTTATGTCTATTCTTTCCTTCATGCCCCCCCCCCCCCCCCCCCCCTATTGTCTGAACCAGAATTTTCAGAATTCACAGGATTTACAGAATTTTCAATTTCACACCTAAACGGAGGTACACCATGAGAACTTTATTCTCAAAACTTGCATTTATGGTAGCCCTTGGGCTTGCCTTGACATTCACATTTAGCTGCTCACAGGGCGATGGCGAAGATGACCAGCTTTTGGCTAACGCTTTAAGAGCAGCGGAAAATATGGCTCAGTCCAGCGGCAATTCCGGCGGCGGATGGTCATCGTCAAGCAGCGTTAGAAGCGGCGGCTATTCAAGCAGTTCTGGCAATAACATCGTAAAATCTTCATCTTCAGTAGATTGCAGTACGTACCGGAGAGACTACGATACTGCAAGATCGGCAGTGGAAAAATGGAAAAAGGAATTAGCATCCGAAGAAGATACATACAGGAATCTAGTGAGTCGCGGAGCTTCGGTAACCATCTTAACGAACACCGCAAACATTATAGCACAAACCAAAAACTCTCTGCGAAATGCCGAAGACAATTTGGCAAATGTTAAAAGACAGGCAACAAACGCAGGGTGTTCGGTTTAGGGTATTCATTTTTACATAGGAGAAAACACAATGAGCAAATCCAAATTAGTAATCGCCTTCATAACGGTTCTGGCAATTTCAGCGGCTTTTGCCCAAGATGGCGATAGCACAAGCCAGCAACCAGAATATACGCCCCCACAGTATCAATGCGCGCCACCACCTCCGCCACTGCCACCAGAGCCACCTCCACCGCCAGTGCAACACTTCTCAACTATTCAAAGATTGGAAACTATTGCATTAAACACAGTTCCGGGCTTAGGCTCCTATTTGATTATGGGCGATTATCTTGGCACAGGCATACAGGCATATTTATCTGTCCTTGGGGTAACAGCTATAATAGTGTATGCTAATACGTATGAGCATCCTTGTGAAGAATACGAGACTATTTCTTCGTCTAATGGGACCAGAACTAGTTGCCGCAAGCACAGCTATAGCAGTAGCACTCCCGAATATCCAGGGTTGCTATATATTGGTCTTGGAATGTTCTCTGCAAGTATCGCATACAACATATACCGTTCCAGCACATACAACGAGCCAACGAAATCCCCAATCCAAGCAATCTCTAACCAACACAGCGGACTTAGCTTCTCCATCCTGCCCAACCACAAAGGAGAAATTATGCCGTATGTAATGTATAACAAGAGTTTTTGAAATCGGAAAACCAAAGGAGAACAAAACTATGAAAAGCAAACTCGGCAAAATCGTCTTAGTAGCAACCATTGGGCTTGCCATAGCCCCCATAGCTGATTAAGGAGAACAACCAAATGATCGACAAAAAACTCTTTATACTTACTTTAATAATCTTTTTCTTGGGAGCTATATTTCTCCCTTGGTATCTTTTATTACCCTTCTTCTTTTGTTCTTACTATATAATCTCATTATTAAAATGGAAAGTTACAATAAAAGATAATCTAATAATAAGTACTCATATTTTTAGAAAAAAGAAATCCTTTGCTTTCGACTACATAACAACAGCAACTATCCGCAAGGTAATACCCCCAAGGAGAGAAAGATTTTTCCCCGATGTTATCGTAAAATTTGTAGATCCTATTGCCTTTAAAGCCCTCACACAACCAACCGTACTAGAATTATATCACGAAACCCCAGACGAACTATTTTCTGCAAACTCAAAACCTTTACTCTCTGTTATATCCAGCGACCCATTATACAACATATTAATATCACGCCTAGAAGAAGCGAAAATACCAATAAAAGGTAGCCCCGACAAAAATGAAACTTGGCTAACCTAGGAGGAAAGTAAATGAACAACCTAACTATTCCACATCAACAGCAGCTACAAGGGTTTCGGGGAGCCCCAAATTTGCTATATTATTCAAATGTTTAGGGAATATTCTTTTCAATTAATCCCGTAGCCCTAAACAAATCTGAACAAAAAGGTACTTATATGGAGAAAAAAGACCTAACAGCAGCAGACGTCTGGGCAATGTTCGCCGAGACCGACCGAAAAATGCAGGAAACCGCTCGTCAAATTGCGGAAGGTCACCGCATTTTAGACGAGAAATTTGAAGCACTTGGTATTAAAGTCAATGACATAAAATCAAATGTAATTGGCATTAGCGATAGCAACGGCGAATTTGCGGAAGAGTATTTTTACAGTTCCTTGAAAAGGAGAATGGAATTCGCAGGAGTGCATTTTGACGAAATCGACAAAGGCTTCAAACTCTTGAAAAAAATGCAAAACGGCGAAAGGCTCAAAGACCAGTTTGACATCGTAATGATAAACGATGATGCAGTAGCAATAATAGAAGTCAAATACACAGCTAGAAAGGGTTACCCAGCAATAATGGTAAATCAAAAAGTCCCCAATTTTAGGATTTTATTCCCCGACTACGCCAGTTACAAAATATATCTAGGTCTAGGAGCTCTTTCTATCAGCGAGGAAGTTGCAGAGGAAGCTAAGAAACTCGGCATAGGACTGCTTAGGCAAGTAGGCGAAACAGTTGAATATGAAACTAATTGGGTGAGGGCATATTGAAAAACCTAGGCTTTGGATTAATGCGTTTGCCGCAGACAAATGTGGGGGATGCGGGGAGCGTGGATATAAAGGCTCTTTGCCGCTTGGCAGATGCTTTTCTTGAAAAGGGATTTACTTATTTTGATACATCTTATGTTTATCACAATGGCAAAAGCGAAAATGCCTTTAAAGAGGCTGTTGCAAAGCGACACCCAAGAGAAGCATACTTAATTGCAGATAAACTGCCTATGTTTTCAATTACAGAAGCTCGGCAAATGCTCCCCATTTTTAACGAGGAATTGAACCGTTGCGGTGTGGAATATTTTGATTATTTTTTGTTGCACGCCCTTGGAAGAGACACTTTTCGCATATCAGAAAAAATAGGCGCATTTGAATTTATAGCAAAGAAAAAGGCAGAGGGCAAAATCAAAAAAATGGGTTTTTCTTTTCACGACAAAGCAAATGTGCTGGACGAAATTTTAACAAAGCATCCCGAAATGGAATTTGTGCAGCTTCAAATAAATTACCTAGACTGGGAAGATTCAGGGATTGAATCTCGCAAATGCTTTGAGGTTGCAACAAAACACAAAAAACCGATTATAGTTATGGAACCTGTGAAAGGCGGCACACTTGCAAATATTCCAAAAGAAGCAGAAGAAATTTTCAAAGCGCATAATCCAAAAATGTCCATTGCTTCTTGGGCTATTCGCTATGCAGCCTCGCTTAATAACGTGATAATGGTGTTGAGTGGAATGAGCAACGATGCCCAACTCGCAGACAATATGAATTATATGCTGAACTTTGAACCGCTTTCAAAAAAAGAATTTGAGATTATAAATAGCGTAGCACAAATAATCAAAACCGGCATAGCAATCCCCTGCACCGCTTGCCGCTATTGCACAGACGGCTGCCCTCAAAAAATACCAATTCCAGAGCTATTTTCCATTTACAACGAATTCAAAAAATCTGGCACTGTTAAAAGCCCGCCAAAGGGCGGCAAGGCTTCAGATTGCATTTCTTGCGGCAACTGCGAGGAGCATTGCCCTCAGCATTTGCCAGTGCGCAAGCTCCTTAATCTTTCAAGCAACGAACGCTGAACAAGTTGTTCTTATAGTCGTTAATCCAATATACGCCTTCGCCGTCGTGGTCCATATGCAAGTGGTTAGCGCCATAGTTACTTATCTCGTTGGCACTCCACCAATAGCCGTAGCCGCCAATATAATCGAAATTGCCATCTGAGTCGCCATAGCCACCAGGCAGAGCGGCAAAACCATAAGTATCTTTGCCTTTGCCATCGTTGTCCCAACCACTAGCCGCCTTCAATTTAGTCCCTGCGGTATATGGGTCTCCAGTAACCTCTATAAGCGTATTCCATTCATCTTCGCTAGGTATATGCCAGCCATAAGGGCAAATGCCCTTTCGTTTCACGGATATTTTAGAATCACACCTATTACTATTGCAGCTATCGGGCAGTGCCATTGCTGTTGCCCATTTGTAAAGACGACCATACTTTTTGCAGTTGGCAGGGTCATTATCATAACATACGCTGCCAGTTACTTTATAGTTAAGGTTTTCCGCCATCCAAACTTGTTCCCCTATTCGCTTGGTTTTATAATTCGTTATATCGTTGCCACCGGAATTGTCGTCGTCCGATGAGCAAGAAAAAGTAAATGCCAAGGCAAGCATAAAGCCTGCCGCCAACATAATTTTTGTAAGTTTTTTTTCCATTTTACTAAATTAGTAAAAATGCGCCTGACAAAAATTTACACACGCACGGGAGACAAAGGCTCCACCTCTCTTATTGGTGGAGAGCGAGTGCCAAAATCGCACCTGCGTTTGGAATGTTATGGAACTATTGATGAATTGAACGCTTTTACGGGCAAATTGAAATCCCTCTGCAAAACAAATCAGGCAACAAGCGAAATTTTGAACAATATTCAAAAAATGCTCCTCAATATAGGGGCTGTTCTTGCAACCCCAGAGGGCAAAGAGTGGAAAGGAATGCCAAGCATAAACGAAGAGCATATCAAAGAATTGGAAACGGAAATAGACAAAATGAACTCTAAACTTGAACCTTTAACAGAGTTCACCATTCCGGGCGAAAACGAAATAAATGCTCAGTCCCATATTTGCCGCACCGTTTGCCGCAGAGCAGAGAGAATTTTAGCCAAGGCAAAAGAAAACGAAATTACCATAGACGATTTTGTCATGGCTTATATAAATAGGCTATCTGATTATTTCTTTGTGCTGAGTCGCTACTCTACCCTATCCCAACCGTTGCCCTAATCTCTTCCATAAAGGGTTTTGAAACCGCCCTTGCCTTTTCTGCGCCATAAGCTAGAATTTTATCTATCTGCGCTGTATCTGAAAGCAATGCTTTATATTTTTCCCTTGGAGCTGCAAGGTGTTCCTCCAAAAGCTCGCGTAAGGCTTCTTTTGCGTGTCCCCAGCCCATTCCGCCTGCGCGGTAGCGGGCTGCCAAGGCAGTGCTTTGCTCTTCGCTTGCAAAAAGTTTATACAATGCAAAAACATTGCATTTATCAGGGTCTTTTGGCTCTTCTATCGGTTGGCTATTGGTGACTATTTTTCCGATTTTTGATTTTAGTTCCTTGGGTTCCAAAAAAATCTCTATTGTATTGCCATAAGATTTGCTCATTTTGCGACCATCAAGCCCAGGTATTATATCCGTTTCTGCTTGGATAAGGGGTTCGGGCAAAACAAAAATATCTTTGCCATATTGTTTGTTAAAGCGTTCTGCAACATCGCGGCTAAATTCAACGTGCTGTTTTTGGTCTTTGCCAACTGGAACAACATTGGATTTAAACATCAAAATATCCGCATCCATAAGGCAGGGGTAGCAATAAAGCCCCATATTAACGCCATCATCGCTGTCTGCGCCAGCGGTTTGGTTTTTTGCAACCTTGTCTTTGTAGGCATGAGCGCGGTTCATAAAGCCCTTTGGCGTAAAGCAACTGAGCAGCCAAGAGAGTTCAAAAATTTCTGGAATATCGCTTTGCTTGTAAAACAAGCCCTCTTCGGGGTTAAGCCCAAGGGCAAGCCAAGTTGCCGCAACCTTGTAGGTGTTGCTTCGCATTTCTTCACTGTTATGCACGGTTGTAAGGGCGTGGTAATCTGCCATAAAATAAACGGTGCTGTATTTTTTTGCAAGTTCCAAAGCGGGGCGTATAGCTCCGAGATAATTCCCCAAATGCGGAGTACCTGTTGGTTTAATGCCTGTTAAAGATATAGGTTTAGACATTAGCTCAACATCTCCAAAACTTTGCCAATTCTCGCATTGCTCTGAGCGAGTATGGAGATTGCGGCTTGCAGCTTAATTTGCGAAGAAGCCAGCTCGGTACTTTCTTTTGCAACATCTGCATCCATAATTTGGCTGGAATAATCACTTAGGGTAGTATCTTTGTCTAGCAAATTGTCGTTGTGTATATCCAACCTGTTAACTATAGCTCCCATATATGTGCGAACGGTTGTAACGGAATTAATGGCAAAATCCAAGTCGTCTATGGCTCTGGTTGCACCATTCTGGGTAGCTAGGCTAAAAGCATAATCATGTATATCTACACCCACAGTATATGTATGTGTGCTTGAATCTAAACCCAGACATTTTGCTGAAATTTCTGGAAGGGAAATTTTTACTTCATCAGATTTTTCTGCGCCATAGCCAATGTGCAAAACACCTGAGCGAGTTGGATTTCCATTCTTATCTACAGAACTAAAAGGTTTCCAATCTTTTAAATCCCTTTGCTCGTCTGAAAAAGAATCACCTTTGTTTCCAAAAATTTGTTTGGAATTAAATATTGAACTCATCGCTATGCGGTCAATTTCTTTTAATAACCCCACAGCTTCTTGGTCAAGATAAAAGCGTTCCGTACTAGATAAGGTATCATTTGCGCTTTGAACAGCAAGCTCTCTCACACGTTGCAAAATACCTTGCACTTCATTGCAAGTTCCCTCTGCTATTTGCAAAAGAGATGCTCCATCCGTTGTATTTTGCCTTGCTTTATCTATTCTGCCAATTTCGCTATTTACGTTTTTTATCTCATAATTCCTAAAAGGGTCATCCTTTGCCTGATTTATGCGAGAGCCAGTAGCTAATCTTTCGATTGAGCGACTTAAGTCCTTATTGTGCAAACGCAGTTTGCTATGATTTATCAGAGCCGAAACGTTGAACAGTGTACCAGACATAATAACCCCCTATAAAAAATTCATCAAAGATTGCTGCATTAGTTTGGATGTAGCAAATAAACTTGCATTATAAACCGCTTCTGCGAGCGAGAATTGTGTAAGAGCCTCCGTTAAATCCACATCTTCTATCTCGCTACGTCCTTTTGTATTGGTAATTGTCAAATCTTCATTGCGGTCAAAAGTTAGATCTATCCTATTAAGCCTCGCACCTTCAACTGCCTGCTCTGCCAAATTTCTTTTGCGCGCTGCATCAACGCTATCTATGCTTTTGGAAATTTGCGGCTGGTCATTATACCAAAGCCCTTGCATAAGGCTTATTATTTCCTTAAATGAGTCTGTTTGGTTTTCACCGCCTTTGCCAAAGAGATTATCCCGATTGGAGTTTACTTTCAGTGTTATGCCGGTATCTATTTCGCGAATAATCTCCCCTTTCATATCTAATGAATTGCGGTAAATATATTCAAATTGCATATCAGGCCTCTGATTTGTCGGTTTCAATTCGCCGAAAGTCGGTGAGGTTATATCGTCATCGAAAAAAATCCTTTTTGCATCTTCGCTTAAAAGCGTAATGGTGCCGTTTACGTAATCTATTTCGTAGTCTGCCATAACACTAGGGTCATAAGGTGGAATCACGTGGCTTTTTTCTTGCAAACCAGTGAGTCCAGTAACAGAACCCGGTATAATTCGCTGAACTAAGGGATTATTAGGTATCTCCACCAAGTTGGGATCTTCGTAATTGCCATCGTAAAGCTGCATTGTAATTTTTTGGTCAGGGTCAAAAACTGGGTCTGGCGGTCCAACATAATTTGGATTTGCATTGGCAGTGGGTGCTGGCGGTGGAGGCGTAGTTCTGCTTTTATAACCATCAAAGTAAATAGCTTCGGCTTTTTTAATTTCGTAAGGGGGCTGGTTTGTCCATTTGCCGCTGAATATAAAGCCGTCTTTGTGCTTGGTTTGGGCATTAGCTACCACTTGCTCCAAAAGTTGCCTAACTTCAAGATTTGTGAACAGTCTTTGTTGGTGCTGTTCTGTGTCGTTTGATGCCTGTACCGCAAGCTCGTGGCAACGGGCAAAAGCCTTGTTCATGCTGTTATGTGTATTTTCCAAGACGGTCATATAAACTTCGCCGTCTTTCATAGTTAATTGCTGTTGCCCAAGGGCACTGAGAATATTAGTGTATTTCATGCTATTTGTAAAGCCAATAGGGTTATCGGAAGGGCGATTTATCTTTCTTTCGCTCATAATTTGCTCATCAAGCTTGTTAAGCTTACCCAGGTTATGCTGCAAATTGCGCATAGAGGTATCATACATAGTTGTAAACGTAATTCTAGCCATACCTAAACTAGGTGCAAAAACCGTGCCAAATTGTTTGAAGCTCATTTTTTGGCTTAAAATTGCCTAACAGACCACCAGTGGCTACCCTAGCCAATTTGCAACTTCAAGCCCTTTAATACCCAAAAAGTGCCGTTCATTGTTTGTAACTAGAATATATCCGTGAGCCACGCACGAAGCTGCGATTAAAATATCAGCATCCTCAATTTGTTGTCCTTGTTGTTTTTTGTAGGCATAAATATTTGCAGCAATATCCAAAGTTTTCGTATCCATACCATCTATGCCAAGTATATTACAAAGACGTTCAAAAGCAGCTAATTTTACCATTGCATTTTTATCTATCAGTCCTCGTTTAATTTCATAATATACAATAGGTAAAATAACTACGCCGTCTCCGTTTTTAACTTCATAGGATATACGTTCCTGAAGTCCTTTATCGCCACGCAATAAATAAGAAATTATGTTTGTGTCCAACGCATAACGGCTCATAAATCAACTGGTCGTAAAAAATTAACCCTTTCAAAAGTTTCTGGAGTTTTTTCGCTACTAGCATTTACGGTATCAAAAATTTCCTGCAAGGCTGTTAATTGTTCATTCTCCAAGTGTTCTTCTATTGGTTCGTCAAGTACGGTTAAAATAGTGAGTCTATGCTCTGGTATCTTCACAGTGTCAAGCGAAATGAATCGCCCGTTTTCAAAATAACCTTGATATGCTTGCATTGTAGTTGCTCCGATTTTTGCCAACATTGATATAAATATAGAAAATTGTCTGAACCAGTATTTTCAGAATGAACCTCATTTATTGGCTTAAAATTGCCCACAAACTACAGTCCTTGGAGACAACGAACACTAAATGAAGAGATGAGGAGATTTAATCATATTAGGAAATGTAGTTATTTATGGTGGCTAATACACAAAATGCTCCTACTCTCACTCTCTTTTTCCAATAATTTCTCAATTATTTGGACATTTTCCCTATCCAACCCTGCAAAAGGCTCGTCTAAAATCCAAACTGGGCGATTTAATAAAATTATTCTCGCAAGAGCAAGCCGCCGTTTTTCGCCTCCGCTGAAATTATTTGCATATTCCAAAACCTGCTCATTTAACCTGCTGGTAAAATGCCCCAAATTCACACTCTCCAAAGCCGATTTAACCTCGGAAAAATCCCGCTCCCCCACTGGGCAAAGGTTTTCCCAAAGAGTTCCTTTGAACCAAACGGGATTTTGCGGCATCCAAGCGATATCGTTTTTATCACCCTCGTAAATCAATTTTGTATCGGTATTCTGCGGTTCAATATGCCCTAGCATTTCCAAAACCATCCGTGTTTTTCCGCAACCTGGCGGACCAGATACGTAAATTAAAGATTTTTGCAAAGGCAATTTAATATTCATTTATTTTCTCCCAAGCCGTTTTCGCATTTATCGCTGTGTGAAATGCAGTGCCGAATTGCCTTATTGGGCGGTAAAATTCTGGGGTTAGCAATAAAGCTAAAAATGCTGTGCCGAATTCAATGTTGCCGTTCAGCAAACGCAAAGCCAAACCAACCGCAACCAATGCTATGCTTAGTGATCCCGCCCATTCTTGCACAAGTGCCGAGAGAAAGGCGGTTTTTAGAACAGCTAAGGTTTTTTTGCTGAATTCATTTTCTGCAATTTCCAAATCTCTTTCTCGCTCCTTTACTTTCCTGAATATTTTTATGGTTTTATAACCTTGCAGGCTTTCCAAAAAAAACGCTCTCAGCCTTGAAAAACTCTGCCATTGCTCCTCCGATTTTTGCCTCGCTATTTTACCTATCAAAAATAAAAAGAGAGGAAGCAACAAGCCTGTGAAAAAAAGAATTATAAATGTCAGTTTATCTATAAAAAACATCGCAAATAAAATTATTATTGGAACAACGGCGGCAATATAGGCACTGGGCAAAAAGCGGCTATACCAAGGTTCCATTAAATCTGCGGTTTTCATATAGTGAAGGGAAAGCTCTTGAAGCGGCATTCCTCTTTGGGCGCGGTCTTGAATTGGCAAGGTGTTTAGGAATTTATTTTGGAAATATGCTCTCATTTTTTTTTTCGCGGCTCCGCCCAAATTAAGGGATAATTTTTGCGCGAAAAAATGAAACAAAGCAAAAAGGAAAATTGCTATAAAAAATTCATATCCCATTTCTGTTAACTTTGAAATTTGAAAAAGAGCAAATAGCAAAGCTATGCGAGAAAGGCTTTCGCAGATAATTGTGAATGCGAGGAGTTTTTTTGGTATAAAGGAATTCATTTTTCGCTATGCAATTTTGCTTATCTTAACCTTATCCACCCTTTGACCATTCATGCTCAAAATCTCAAACTGCAAATTTTTCCATTCAAAAACATCACCTTGCTGTGGAACTTTATTTAAAACGCACATAGCCATTCCCCCAAGAGTGTGGTAAGAATCGGGATTTTCGCCGGGCAATTCCGTAAAAGAAAACATTTCCATTATGGAATGAATATCCATTAAGCCATCTGCTACCCAAGCATTATCCTGCATTTTCAAATTGCCAACAGGCATCTGCGTAAGCTCGGTTTCTGAAACTAGCACGGAGGTTATGTCTTCTATGGTGGCTATGCCGCTGCAAACACCGTATTGGTCTATAACAAGCACCATAGGGTCTTCTAGCTTTTGCATTTTGTGCAAAGCATCTAAGGCATTTATGGATTCGGGAAGGAATAGCGGCTGCCTGAGCATAGCCTGCATATTCAATTCGCCACCAGCGGCAAGCTGGCAGAGCAAGTCGCGAGCATCAACGGTTCCTATTGGGTTTTCCAAACTCTCCTTTGCAACTGGAAAACGTGAAAATAAACTGAGCATGACTATTCCGCGTAATTCATCCTTGTCCATATCCAGCTTTAGCCACTCCACCATTATCCTTGGCACCATAACAGAGGCTAGCGTTCTGTCGGATAAACTGAAAACTCTTTTTACCATATTGAGTTCGTCTTTTTCTATGCCGCCTTCTTGATGCCCTTGAGTAGCCATTTGCTGAAGCTCTTCTGCTGTAACCGGACGTTTTATTCTTTTGTGCAGATTAAAGGGGCGAAGTATTATGTCGCCAGAAAAATCAAAAAACCAAACAAGGGGTTTTAATATTATGGCAAGTAGGTTCATCGGTGGTGCAGAAATGCAAGATATTTTTTCTGCAAATTGCAAAGCCAGCCTCTTTGGTACAAGCTCGCCAACAATTAACGAAAAATAAGAAACTGTTATAACTATAAATGGCAAGGCTATCATATTTGCGTATTCATTTACCACCGGCAGTGTTGATAAAAAAAGCTCAAGCGGTTTTTCCAGAGTTGCTCCACCATAAGCACCAGACAAAACTCCAACCAAAGTTATGCCTATTTGCGCTGTTGATAAAAATACATTTGGGTCTTCTATTATTGCAAGCGCCTGAGAAGCTCCCCATTTATTTTCCTGCTCCATCTGCCGCAAAAGAGATGGTCTTGCAGAAACAACGGCTATCTCTATTAGTACAAACAGGGCATTTGCCAGTATCATTATAAATAGGGCTAGTATATGTAAAGCTATCATCTAACTATAAATTACAAAGTTTTTCTAATTTTTATGTATGAGAGAGTATAGGAGGCATTTATGAAGCCTTTTGCAAAAAGAATGGACGAAATTCCGTTTTCAATGACGGTTGAAATAGATTCGCTTGCTAAACGTTTATCTACAGATGGTAGGTCTATTTGGAACCTTGGAGTTGGCGAACCGAATTTTGACACGCCAGTTCACGTAAAAGAAGCAGCCATAAGGTCTATAAACAAGGGTTTAACCCGCTATACTACGCCAAGCGGAATGCAAACATTCAAGGAGGCAGTGAGCGAAAAACTTAAAAGGGAAAATAAACTCATTTATGAACCGGAGCAAATTATTGCAACCTCTGGAGCAAAACACGCAGTTTCTAATGCAATAGCAGCTATAATAGACACAGACGACGAGGTGCTTATACCAGTTCCCTATTGGGGTACCTATTCGGCACTGGTAAAGTATTGCGGAGGCAAGCCCATATTTTTGGAATGTACAAAAGAAAATAAGTTAAAGCTAAAGGCAGAGCAAATTTCAAAAGCCATAACGCCACAAACCAAAGCCATAATACTAAATAGCCCCTGCAATCCAACTGGAGTTGTATATAGCAAAGAAGAGTTGGAATCTTTTGCGAAAGTGATTGTGGAAAACGATTTATATTGCATATCAGATGAAATTTACGAGCATTTAATTTACACTAAGGAACCATCTATTTCAATAGCGACATTGCCTGGTATGCAGGAGAGAACCATAATAGTAAATGGATTTTCAAAAGCCTATTGCATGACAGGCTGGAGAATAGGCTACCTTGCCGCCCCAAAAGAACTTGCAAAAGGAATTGCAAAAGTACAGGGACAAACAACGCATCATCCTTCCAACATTTCGCAATATGGCGCAATAGCTGCTTTAAACGGTCCCTTTGATTCTGTGATTGCAATGCGGCAGGAATTTTCCGAGAGAATGCATAGAATGAGCGAGATATTTGAATCCATTCCGGGCATTAGTTTTTTGAGACCCGAAGGTGCTTTTTATTTATTTGTGGATGTTGGCTCTTACTATGGCAAAAAAACCGAAGCCGGTACTCTGATTTCAAATTCAATAGATTTTTGCAAATCTTTGCTAGACGAACAAGGTTTAGTTTTAGTTCCGGGCATATCCTTTGGCAACGACTCTTATGTCCGATTTTCCTTCACCGCCGCACTCCCAACCATAAGCGTAGCTGTGCCTAAGTTCAAGGAGTTTGTTGAGGGGATGAAGAAGCCATAGTTGCTAGCTTCGTTTTGTAATTTTGTATATTTAAATTATGATAATAAATGCTGTTTCGGCTAAAATTGCGAATATGGACTTTGATAGCCCTTATGTTGAATTTTCCAAATTGGAAGTTCCCAAAAGCGTGAAAGATGCCATATTCAATGAGCATTTGAAGATTTGCCCAAAAAACGCAAACATCACAGAAGATGAAATCCAAGAAATGGTTAATGAAGTTAGATACACAAAAAGATGCAGATAAACATAGTTATTGACGCAAATCTGTGGATTTCTTTTCTTATAGGAAAAAGACTAAAAAGTTTAAGGCATTTATGCCTGAATAAAAATATTTCCGTTTTTTATTGCGATGAAATTATTGGAGAATTTATTGATGTAAGCAGCAGGCCAAAAATAAAGAAACTCGGAATAAAGAAAAGAAATGTTTCTGTTGTGTTAAAATTTATTAGAACGCATTGTACTAAAGCCGAAATTAAAGGTGTTGCAGAAAGCAAAGTTAGAGATGCAAAGGATTTATATTTACTCTCTTTTTCAGATGCTGTTAATGCAAATTTTTTGCTTACAGGTGACAAAGATCTGCGAGCTTTAGAAAGGCATAATATAACGAAAATAATTTCTTACTCTGAATTTATGCCCATATTTGACGATTTAGTGAATTCTTAAATAAATCCACACAACAACGCCTAGTCCTGCACGCAACGAACACTGAACAAATTGTACTTATCGTCGTCGTTCCAGTATACGCTCTCGCCGTCGTAGAACATGTACATGTAGTAGGCATCGTCGCTAAAGCGCTCACTGGCACTCCACCAGCCGCCGTAGCCGACATAGTTGAAATCGCCACCAGAATAGCCGTAACCGCCCGGCAGGGCGAAAAAGCCATACTTGTCGTTGCCGTTCCAATCGCTAGTTTTCAAATACTTAGCTGCGCAATTTCTGCAACGATTGCTACTCTCAACGTAATTTACCAACTTGTCCCAATCCGCATTGCTTGGCAAATGCCAGCCCTTTGGGCAAGATTTTTTAGCTATGAACCAATCATAAAGCCTGCCATATCTTTGGCAGTTGCTTCCATTATTTCCGTAGCATTTGCTGCCTGCGGCATTGTAGTTAAGATTCTCTGCCATCCAAGTTTGGCTGCCTATCACAACGGTTTTGTATGTTTTACCGCCACAAGACAATGTGTTGTTGCCAGTAGTAACATTGGGACAACCAGCTTCTTTTGCAGCGCAGGAAATGCACGGTAATTCATCATAGTCGTTGTTGCTGCAGCCTAAAATTGCAATGGTTGCAAATGCCGTGAATAAAAGTTTTCTCATAGATTTACCCCGAAGTTGAAGCCAAGTGTTTTATTGTTCATCTCGTTGTTGATCACTTTGGAAAGACCATAGTCGTAAAACACGCCTATGTAGAATCTGCCTATGTCAAAGCCAATGCCTGCATTCCAGCCTATGTCGTCAAAAACATCGTAGTCGCTAGATAAGCACAAGCCAATATACGGACCCGTGTTGAGCCTGAACGCATATAGCTTGAGCGTGAGCAGCAAGGGAAGCTCAAGATAGTGAGCGGTTATAGAACCGCCAGCATCTTTCATTCCCTTTTGGATATACATAAGACCCGACTGAAGGTGAAACCAACTAACAGGTGCTAAATCCGCCATTAAACCAAGCTGCACCCCGATAATATCGCCGTAATCGCCGCAACCATAGTAACAAGTATAAGTGTGCGATGAATTTAAACCCGCCATAACGCTGAAAGTAAGCAGTTTCCTCTCTACCTTTTCTTCGCCCGAATCGTTTTCTGCAACATCACCCTCAGGCGCAAACGGAGGCGTGTAAGGCTCATTAACCATACACTCGGCAGTGGCGGCAATAGTCTTGACATCGCTCAAAAGCTCTTCCACATTCATGCTGCCAACAACGCTCACCAATTTCTTGGGGTCTAGGGAGCCGCCCGCACTGGCGGAATTCATAAGAGTTTGCACAAAATTAGTTAATACGGCAAGCACTTTGTCTGCGCTGGAAAAGCCTTCGGGCAATTCATTTTTTATCCCTTCCACAGCACACTGCATCATATAAGATTTGGGGTCTGGTTTTTTCCCAAACGGATTAAGCATGTCTTTTGCAAGTTTTGAGGAGCAATCTTTTAGCTTTACGGGGAAGCCATGCTCTATCTTGAAAAGAATCTCGTTGATGTTGTACGTTCTCGCGCACCGCTTTTGCTTTGCAACAGGAGCTAGGATTTCGGCTGGCGGCGGTGCTTCCTCTGCATATATTGCCACAGGGGGAGCTGCTGCCACTGGAGGAACAAGGGCGGCGGAAGAAGGGAGGAGCTGGCGGGCAAGCTCGTTGGAAACCGCTGTAAGGTCTTCCAGCGATTTGAGGGCGCGGTCCGTTGAGCCTGTTTTGACAACCTGGGAATTAGATATTTTTATCAGGTTGGCTGTGATGGAATAAGCACCAAATGCCTCCACCATATCAACAGTGCAAACGTAGTCAACCCCGCGCCGCTTGGCTGCTTGGGAAATTTGGGAAACGCCGCTCTTGGCAAGCTCGTCTTGAAAGGAGCCTTGGTCTGCTATTCCGGCGTACTCGCCGTTTTGTGTCAGAGCCACCAGCAGTTTGCTGCCAAGGGATTTGTTTATGCCTGCATCGCTTGCGCCAAACACATAGACGGCAAGCTTTCTGTCGGGTGCTTCCTGCGCAAAGCATAAGCCAACTGCAAATGCTATCGCAAACGCAATTTTAGAGAATTGTGTTCTCATTGTTTTTTCTCCTTGTTTGTGATTATTAGCGAGGGAATTTTGTACGCAAAATGCGTTAAAACTTTTAGTATAAAAATGGGGGGGGGGGGGGGGGGGGGGTCAGAATGCCTTCTATTGCGGTTCTAATGCCCCTAGAATCGCGATGCACGGCTTCGGAGTGATTTTTCGCCACTTGAAAATGAAAGGGCATATTCTGCGTATTTGGTGCCTTAAAATGCAAATCGGAAAAAACGATTTTAGAGCCTGCACCGCAAGCCCTGCCAAAAATTGTTTTATTGCCCAAAGTCATATTTAAGGGTAAATATAGAAAAATTTGAGAGAAATAAAGCCAATAAATGAGGTTCATTCTGTTAATACTGTAAATTCTGAAAATTCTGGTTCAGACAAAGGAGGCAAATTTGAAATCGGGGTTCAGATAAAATGCATTTTTACTCACCCTGCCAGAGCAGGGTTCGCCCTTCGGGCTGTCCTACGGACATTAAAAATTTTCTAACAATGCCTGTTTTATTGGCAAAACTTTTGGACAGGCACAAAAATTTTTTCTATATTACCCCTAGACATCCACAACCAAAAGGAGTATTTAAAATGTCAGCAAAAACACTTTCTTTGAAAGTCATTGAAATTGTCGGCGATAACCCAGATAGCTTTGATGAAGCTAAGGAGTCGCAGGTGAAGGAATTGCTAAAACCTGCAAATCATGAAACAGATATAAAAAATATTGAATGGCGCGAACGCAAAAGCTCTTGGTAGTTTTTTATGGAAAGAGAAGTTTTTTATAAACTATGGGAATCTACGGCAGAAAAAGAAATAAGAAAACCGCTAGATATCCGCCACAGTTGGCACAGAGTAGAACCTAAAGAAAGCAACAGGAGCTTTAAAGAAACTGTGTACAGCAGGTACGAAAATGAAAGAAAAAGATATAGAAAATGCCTTGACATAAATGATGATGATAGGTTGGATAGGCATGTAGTGGCAGCTTTGTTTTATGTTGCCTTTGTCGATAACACCGATGGTCATTCCTTCAATGTTTTTGGCAGCTTCAACAAAAAATTAGGCGATGCAGAAGCTAGCATAACCCACGAAACAGCTTTTAACATAGCCTGCGGCATATTAGAGACTTTTATTGTATATGATGGTAAAATAGACGAGAGTTTTAGGAAATTTATAGACGAAAAAGGGATTGTGGAACCTGAACTGATAAGTTTTGACAGAAGCTCTCGCGATAAAACTAGCAGCTACAAAGAGGAAATTTTGAAACAATTTATTTGCGCTCAAAAAGAAGGCAGATTATCTGTGTCGCAGGTTGCCCTCACATTTTTTTTCTTGGAAAACAACACAAGCCTCCGCTACAAGATAACCAAAGCTTTAACGTAGGCATAATTACTATATTATGAACAATGAGCAGCGAAATTTTTCCTAGGTTCTTTAATGCAGATTATGAACTTCTTGGCATACTCGGAAAGGGTGGCATGGGAAGCGTGTATAAGGCACGGCAAGTTAAGCTGAATAGAATTGTAGCTTTAAAGGTTTTGCATATAGAGGGCGATAGCGAAGAGGAAAAAGAGGCTGAAAACCGCTTTTACAGCGAAGCCCAAGCGATGAAGGAATTAAACCATCAGAATTTGGCAACGGTTTATGACTTTGGAAAACTAGACGATAAAATATTCATAGCAATGACATTCATAGAGGGAGAATCCCTTTCCGATATGATTAAAAGATTAAAACAAATACCAGTGAAAAATGCCAATTACATAGCTTATCAAATAGCAAGAGGCTTGGAATATGCGCATAAATGCGGAGTTACACACAGAGACATAAAGCCTTCCAATATAATGATAAAGAAAAATGAAGAAGTTTGCATAATAGATTTTGGAATTTCAATAAGAAGAGAACAACAGAGACTCACAAACCCAGGCATGACAATGGGAACGCCAGAATATATGTCTCCTGAGCAATGCCAAAACAAAAATGTAACCAATCAAAGCGATATTTACAGCCTTGGAATAGTTTTTTACGAAATGCTCACCGGCGACCCTCCTTTTGAGGGTGGGGTACAGCTTTCAATTTTAAATAGGCATTTAAATGAAAAACCAAAATCTTTGAGAAAAAAGAATCCTGATGTTTCAGAAGAATTGGAAAAAATAATTTTCAAATGTCTTGAAAAAAGCACCGAGCAACGTTATAAAAATTTTTCGAAATTTATGGAAGATTTGAAACCTATTCTGAACGACACCCCACGGCAAGAGGCTACAAAATCTATTGTGGGTAAGCTTTCAAAAGCAGAGCACATAATGTTTTTGATATTATGCATTATTTTGCCATTGTTGCTGGTTTTAATTATACTTCTTTTGTCTTTTAAAAAAACACCGGAAATTTTGCCTTCAATCAATTATCTAAAACCAAACCAGCTGTGGGATAAGTTGGAAAACGTTAAGAAGGATTCCACCATAAATTTGCTTTTTGATGGAAATTTAAACACTGCTTGGATAGTCAGAAAAGATTTGGTATTAGGGAACAAAATTTTTATGACCATAAGATTTGTAAAACCTGTTTTTGTAAACAATTTAGGCATAGCGATAGGCGACCAAAGCGATAGCGACAGTTTTCAAAAATACAACAAACCAAAAGATATTTTGATTTATTGTGCCAATTCCGCAGTCAAGGAACAGATTATACGCAAAATATCTTTGGAAGATAAACCCGGAGTTCAATATGTGTCTTGGGCACCGATGGAAGTCACCGAGCTTATGTTTGAACTTAAAAGCTTTCAAAACGATTCAAAAAAAGATGATTTGGCAATTTCAGAAATAAGAATTTTTGGAATGGGGCTTTAGTTATTTACTATATTCTAAAATTGTGAAGTTTTTTCGCGTTCTTCTTGTTATGGTAGCTGTTGCCGTTGTTGGCGCATCTATATATCTATTTTTTGAAACAGAACGCAAATACAATGCCTTAAATGAGATAGAGCCTAGGGCAGAAGCTATTTATTCAAGCTGGTTGCAGCAGAACAATTGCAATGAAAATCTTGAACCTTGCCTTGCTTACTCTGAACAATTCAGAGAATGGCGGTCACAGATGAAGCAGTACAAAGAACGCAAAGCAGAAAGTCCGGAATTTAAAAGTTATCTTTTTTTGAAAGAATTAGACACACAGAACGTTCCAGATTTGAATTCCGGCGGCTTGGCTTCTCTTGCTGCTGCCTGCGCAGTGCTTTTGCTTTTTACCTTTTTGATTGTTCATATTTTGGGTAGTGAAAAAAAAACTAAAAGTCCATACAAAATAGACCGTTTAAAAATAGAACCCTCTTTTAAACCATCAGCAACTTCTAGGCAAAACACTCCCTGGCAGGCAAAGCCCATAAAAGTGCATGTGGCTTTGCTGCGCAAAGCGGCTGAATGCGCAAAGAACGAACCAGCTCAAGCCATAAGCTACCTAGACCAAGCAATAGAAGGTAGCCTCGGCTCCAAGCTCTCCACTTCGGCATTGCTTTTGAGCGGCAGTTTGCGTTTGAAAAATAAAATAGGAGAAAAACAAGGCAGGGAACAACTTCAAAAAGTCATATCTACTTCACCTCAAAGTTCAGAGGCAAAAAAAGCACAAATGGTGTTAAATGCCTTTAAATAACATTTTAATTATCTATTTTTAAACTATGTATAACATTATTCGTTTATCGGAGCAGTTGTCTGAAAAACATATAATCATCCACTCGTCAAGCACAAGTGCAGAGACTATTTTGCGTGAAATGGTGCAAATGTTCTCAGATGAATTCAGTCCAGACATTCGCGAAGAGATTTTGAATGAGGTTTTTGCACGCGAAAAAATTAAAAGTACTGGAATTGGCTACGGCATTGCCATTCCTCACGCAAGAACCTCCTTAGTGAAGCAGCTTTATTGCGCGGCTGCAACTTCAGAAAGCGGCATAGAGTATAAAGCCTTGGATGGCAAGCCCGTGAGTTTGTTTTTCCTAATAATAAGCCCAGATTTTACCGTTGGTCCTCATTTGAACATACTTTCTGCAATAAGCCACTTGGTAAGCAAAAAAGCAAAATTGAGTTCGGAGCTTAACAATGTTGAATCCCCAACAGAGTTTATGGAAATCCTTAAAGAAACAGAAGAAAGGTATATAATATAGCAGGCGCAATAATCATCGGAATGAGTGGATTCGAACCACCGACCACTTGAACCCCATTCAAGTACTCTACCAGGCTGAGCTACATTCCGTGGCTCTCCAAAATTAGAAAATTATTTAATCTGTTCTTATGGTTTTTAGCCCAGCTCTCCCAATGGCAAAAAGAACTCCGCCTTCCACAGTCCAAGACATATCTTTGTTTTCATTGAATATGCACTCATAACCGCCTTTTAAGCGTATGCGGAACTGGCTCTCGCGAAAAAATATAATGCCACCATTCAAGCTGCCAGCCACTCCAACATCGTTTTTGCCAGGATCTCTACCTCCTAGCTGAACTTCTGCAAAGGGAGTAATTTGCCTTTGAATAAACTGTTGCTCAAAGCCAAACCATAAACCTGCTCCACCTTTTGGAGCGGTGAAATCAATTTCAAATGTTAAAGCCGATAGTTCTGCAAACTGAATGCCAACTAAAAAAGCGGGATTTATTTTGCTTGGGCTTAGAATGCCAATGCCAAAACCAACATTGAGCCAAGGTGAATGCACAGTTTCTTCGTTGTTAGGCTTGCCAAGTGTTAAAGGCTGCGCAAAAGAAAAGGATGCAAGAACAAGAAATAAAATTATGTAGCGCATAATAAAAATATAGAAAAGCAAAGCCACTTTACTAAATTCTCTCTATGTTTCGCTTGCTGCTCGTATTAGCTTCATTCTTGTTTGCTGCTTCTCCGCAAACCATTAGCCGTGATATGAGCAAGAGAATTATATTTGAGAGTCCCGATATTCAAACAAGTTATTCGCCGCTGATGCTTGAAAAAAATTCAAAGGTAGATCCCCTTTTGCCAGCTCTCAACGGCGATATGGCTTTAGCAGAGCTTCTCGCTTCAAATCCCAATTTATGGAGCATAGAGAATTTGCGCAAAGAAAAGAATATCAGCACAAAATTGAAAGTGAATATAATTTACATAGATGGCATAAGGGAAGAATCATATTGCGATTTTTCAAAAACAAAGAGCGCAGAAAACTGGAGCGTGGACATAGGGGTGGACTTTGTATCTGGCAGCTCAAACACAGCGGGCATACACGTTCAGCAGTGCATAGAACTCGTTAGGGATAGCATTGGTTATGCAATAAGCGATTCGCTGGGAAAAACCATTGTTATTCCGCCCAAAAAAATTCTTCAAGAAATCGAAAGAAGCAAAATCCCAGATATAATTTCTCCAGATTTGCAAATGAAATTGCTAAAAGCCCACAAGAGTGTTGAACAAGACGGAGAGTGCCCAAGCGACATAGAGGCTTATTTAATTCTTTTGGATGTTTGGCAGCAAGTTAAAGAAATTGAAATGGATATACCAACCATAAGCGAAGCCTTGTACAAAAAAACCGTTAAAAGCTGTGCTTTTAACAGAGAATGGAACAAAAAATACAGCGAAACAGCCACATTTGAGTGCAATTCAAGCAATGTGTGCGAATATAGCCAAAGCATTGACGGCAAAACATTTTGGAATTGGAATATTCCCGATAACCGCCTTGAATATGAAAGAAAAAAATTTCTGTTCTTTGCTTATGGCAAAAAAAGCATTCACAACAGCGGTACTATGTTGGATTTGCGCATAACTGCGCTTTCTTCAAAGCTTTTCTTGGAAAGCTACCTGAACATCAAAGGTGAACCCATGAGCCTTGGGTTGATAATACTTGGTAAAAAATAACTAATGCTTAAGTTTCCTTTTATCCAATTCTTTTTTAATCCGCAACCAGTAATCTTTTCCAAAAAAGAGCAGATAATTTATAAATACCAAAACCACGTAAAGCTGCCCGTTGGAAAAATCGAGAAATAAGGGAACGATGAGCAAAATTCCTGCAATAAAAAGCGCTATCCATTTGAAGGCTATGGGCAATATAAAAAACAGATGCAATTCTTTGTTTGGATTAAGCGTGGCAAGCGCAAAAACAAAAGAACATTCCATATAGGCAAATGTTTCAACTGAAACCCCGGTCAAAAACGCCGCAAAAACCGTGCTGAACCAGGCAATCAAAAAATAAACCGTTAAAAACATTGAACCCCAAGACTCTTCAAGCAAAACCATAAAATCATAAAAAAACCAAAGAACCAAAATCACCAGTAAATTGTTTGGAAACGGAATAGCTATGAATGAGAAAATTCTCCAAATCTCTCCTTGATCCAAAATAAACTTTGGAGTTAGATAGAGTTTACTGATAAATTCCGGTTTTCCCATAGCTAATAAAAAACCTAAAATCTGTATTATTGTTAAAATAAGAGGTAGCTTGGGTATAGACAATCCTTTGAGGTTTTTGTCTATCCAAACAAGCCAATTGGGAAAGGTTATTTGCCGCATTTATTCTTCTGGTGAATTTTCAATTTTTTTTATCAAATCTTCAAAAACCTTGCCACCGCTTTTTATGTTATCTACCATTATTTTAGCATCGCCCGAAAGCTCGCTGTTGGGGAATCTTTTTAGCAATTCTTCAAAGGCGAGCAAGGCAAGGGAATCTTTTTTCTCGTATTCGCTTAGAACAAAACCCTGCATAAAATAAGCCTTGTAAACATCTGGGTCATTTGCCCAAAGCTCCGTTATAGCTTTATATTCATTTATAGATGCAGAATATGAGCCGAGTTCTTGGTAAATATTTGCAAGCTCATAAGAAGCCGTTTTTTGCGCGGAATCGTTTTGCGGGAACAATACCCTCACTTTTTCCCAAAGAGACTTTGCCTTTTGCAAGTCGCGACTATCGTATTGGATTTTTGCCTGCGCCACAAGCTCTGCAAAATTGCTTGCCGTAAATTCCAAACCCCAAGTGGTATCCATAATGGCAACAGGAACTGATTTATGCAAATTCGCCAACTCTCTTTCTTGAATGCCAGAAAATTCCCTATACCTTATGTTTTTATAGAGAGTTCTTTTAATGCTCTCCCAGTTATCGGCTTGCGGATAATACTGTTTATTTAGCGCAAATTCTCTTTTATAAGACATATCTGGAACGCGGAGCCAAACCGCTATATCCAGCTTGGAATCTTCATAGCTTTTTGGCAAAAACAGAGAATCTTTTTCTGCTTCATAAGCCGCTTTTAGCGAATCTTCTGGAATACCCAGAGTGTTTGTCAAAAGGGAATCCATTAAAATTCGCGCATATGCTTGGTCTGTTAACTGCCTGGTCCAAGCGATGTATTCATAAGATTTATCAAGCCCCTTTTCTTTAGCTGCCTTGGCATAGAGATTTTTCTCCAATAGGTTGTTAAGAGCAACTTCTCTGCGGAAATATGCGCGTCTTTGAAATGGAATCTTTGATTGCAATTCCAAAACTTCCTTTTCGGTTATAAAAGGCTTGCCACCCATTGTTGCCAGAACCACCGAAGAATCCAAGGGAAAATCGCCTTTGCCCTCCAATATGGATTTTGTGAGATTTTTAGCTCTATCCCACGGCTTTAATTGAGGTGGTATAATAGAATCTATATAAAACACATAATAGATCTGAGTATCTGGCGCACGCAAAATGCTGGTGAATTTCTTTGCTCCTAAGTTTGAAATTTCTCCATCAAGAGAAGGGAACATTCCAATGCCCATAATGGCATGCCCTTGTTTGGAAAGCGGCAATTCGGTGGCAATTTTGGCAAACTCATCCCTTGTGGAAATGCCTTTTATTTTGCTTGCCAAAACAGCGGAATCAGAATTGGAAAGGCTTAACAATTTGTACTGAGCTTTAGTTTGGAATTCATCTGGGTTGGCTTTGTAATATTCTTCTGCGCCTGGAGGTTCTATTTTCACAAGCTCAACATTATATGCTTTTTTGAGTCTATCTAGTTCCGAGTTTGCTATTGCGCGGCGGCAACTGTCTATAATGTCTGTTTTGTTGGAATCGTTAACCACAGCGGCAAGCGTAGGGGTTTCTGAGAGGAATAAATCCGCAGCCAGTTTTTCGCGGAATATTACAAGTGGCATATCTACAGAAAGCGTAGATGAATCTGCGTAGCGGTTTTTGTTCTTTTTGTAAAAATCCAACAATGCTTTATTTACGTGCCCCAAATTTGCCTGCAAGTAGAAATAGGAATATATTTGGGCAAGCCTTGAATTTTCTTCTTCGGCAAGATTTTTTTGAACAGAATTTTGTTCTGCCGCAAACATAAGACGCGCAACCTCTGCTGTTCGCCTTGTCTCTGCCGTTTGCTGCAAATCCGCAGCAATGGATTTTTTATCGCGATAAGCTTCTGGCTTTATGGAAGCCAAAAATTCAGCATCAGAGGTAAACAGTGATGTGTTACCTATCTTAGCTATGGTTTTGTCTTGCGGTGCTGAACTACAGCCAATCAAGGCAAAGAGTGAAACCGCGATAACAAAAATTGTAGAAATACTACGCATAAAAACCTCCTAGTTCTTTAATGATTCTAAAGCCTCTTCCATTGTTTGATAAACATTGAGCAGTTTGTTTGCTCCAACAATTTCAATAATCTCAAAAACACTTTCATTTGGGCTTGCTATTCTAAAAGAGCCTTCTCTCGATATTAGCATTTTTGATATTCTCAGTATTGCGCCAAGCCCCGTGCTGTTTATGTAGCGTAATTTTGAAAAATCTGCTACCAAATGCACCAAGCCATTTTTAGATAATCCCTGAACATATTTTATTATGTCTTGAGCATTGGAGCTATCTAAATCTCCTTCCAGCGTTAACAAGAAACAGTTTGGTTTCTCTGCGATGGGTGAAGAAGTTATTTGGATTGTGTCTTCAAGCATTTTATACCTCAACGATTTTGGTTACTTGGACAATTATTTCTGTTTGACTAAAATCTAAACTAACAGAGTTTGAAAGCATTTTAATAAGTGGTATTCCCCTGCCTCTTGCGGAATCTGCATCTATTGAAGGATTTTGATATTTGCTAAAAAGCGCGTCCATCTCTGCTTTGGTCAATTTGCCGTGTGAATTTTTCGCAATTAGAATAATTTTTTTGCGACTTATGGAAATGCTCAGGAAAAAATTTTTGCTATCCAAACCGGAATAATCAACAGCGTTGTTAGATAGTTCGTCAATTATCGTTTCTATGTGAAAAATAAGCTTGGGCTTAAAACCTTTTTTTGCAAGCACTGTGCAAATAAATCTTCTCAAAATGGTAACGCAAGTTCTATCCAAGGGAAGGCTAAACGAAAATAATTCCCTTGAACTTAAAAAATGGAAATCAGACGAGGCAGCTTCGGGAGTTGAATAAAAATGGAATACTCTATCCAGTCCCATTATAGACAAGCGGTCTTGCAAAAATTGAGATACGGAACATATAGCTAAATCGCCGCCTCTCTGCTGGAGCATTTTGCGGCAACCCATAAGGGTACCCACGAATGGAGAGTCTATAAAATTGACATTCTCCAAATTGACCACTATAAACATATTTCCGTTGTCTATACATTTATCAACTGCGGCTTTAAAGGGAACAATGGCAGGAATATCCAAAGAGCTGGCAACGCTTATAATGGTGATCCCTGGTTCCATGGAACAAACGGTTAAACCTTCCAACAAAAAATCCGCAGTATTTGAGAGAGTCATTTTTATGCCTCCAATTTTTGCGGACTTAAAGATGTTATGAACTCTTTTTTATCAGTTGTTATTATTTCCACAGAAATAACACTTTCGGAAATTCTACAATTAAAAGAAATCACCGGCAAGGCATGCAGAAATTTTTCTTTTGAAACAACAGAATCAAACCAAGCCGAAGATTCCACTGCCACATGCTCTGAAAATTCTTTGCTAAAACTATGGCTTTTAAGATAATCTCTGAAAAAATCCTGAACAAAAGGGATATATTCCCTATCGGCGGGAAACTCAATAAGAAAACTATTTTCAGACGAGGGCATTATGAAGGGTAATATAGTAAATCCTAAGTAGGTATTTTATCATTTATTCTATACACAAATGCCAAAACTCTTGCTACGGCTTCAAAAAGTTCTTCTGGGATAAAAGAAGGAACAGAAACTTTTGAAAGCAGACTTGCCAAATTATCGTCTTTGTGTATTGGAATCTCGTTTTCCTCAGCTTTTTCTATTATGCGCTCTGCAAAAGAGCCTCTGCCAGAAGCTACTACTCTTGGGGCATCTGGTTTGCCAAGCTCGTGCTTTAAAGCAACTGCCAGTTTCATTTGCTACCTAAGCCCAAAAAACACTATTAAACCGAGTATAAGGGCAAAGAACGATATGAGATGCATTCGCCAAGCAATTTTGGCATTTACAAGAGGCTTGGAATCTCCAAAACGACCTTTCCATTTCAACTGAAAATGATGATGTATGGGAGCGCGCAAAAACAATCTGTGCTTATCTGCATAGTCCCAGCCGCGCAGTTTTTTATTCAGTTTAAAATGCCCTATTTGCAAAGCCACAGACAAGGCTTCCACCAAAATTATCACGCCAACAATGGGCAAAAACAAAGCAGCCTGCACAAGTATGAACATTATGCCGAGCAATGCACCAAAACCTATTGAGCCTGCATCGCCCATATAAATTTCAGCAGGCGGACTGTTATACCAAAGATAGGCGAGCAAAGCTCCTATGGAAGCCATTGCTATGGGGAACAATTCATCGCAACCTTTCAAGTAAGGGATATGCAAATAATCGCAGAAAATAACATTTCCGCTGACATAAGCCACCACACCCACAAAGAACATTCCAGTTATAAGCGGAACGCTCACAAGGCTATCTATGCCATCTGTGAAATTGGTTCCATTTGCGCTAGATGCAACAACAAATGTTATGAACAGAATGAACAACCAGTTTGGCAAATGAGGGTACCAGCTTTTTGGGTTTATTAAAGGCACATATAGCTCACCTGTTAAATCTGGTATAAATTTATAGCAAAATATAGCTATGACAAAACTGAACAGAAAATATAGAGAAATTCTAACTGTTGAGCTAATGCCATTGGCTTTTTCCTCATAATCTTTTTTTGAGATTTTGCCAGAATCTACCAATCTTTTTGTGCGTATTTTTGCAATATCATCTATTGCGCCCACCACTGAATAAAGCACCAAAATAGATAGCGCGGCTATTGTGTAGCCGTTAAAGATAGCCGTTATGCAAGACACAACAACAACTATAATCACGAGTAGCAAGCCGCCCATAATGGGTGGAGCATTTTCTTTGAAATCTGCCGTTGCGCCTATTTTTTTTAAAAAAGCCATATAGTATGGCATTGTCAAAAACACCAGCAATGCGGCAAGTATTGCCGCTAGCCCAGCTCTGAAAAGACGACTGTCAAAAATCGGGTTTGAGGTTAAAGCAAAAAGGTATTGAATTAGCATTAGGTTTTGTTCTCTCCGCGCATCATTATTATTTTGCCCGTGCGAACAAACTCCACTATCTCAAATTTTTTGCATAGAGAAACCATGGAATCTATTTTTTCGGAACTTCCAGTTAATTGAACTATCATGGAAACTTCGGTCATATCCACGGTATGAGCTTTAAAATGGTTGCAGATTTGGAGCAATTCTGCTCTCTCTTCTGCCTTGCAACGTATCTTTAAAAGAACAAGTTCTTTTGCAACCACATTTTGCCTCGTGTGGTCTTTTGCCTGTATAACATCAACCAATTTTTCTAGCTGCTGAATTATTTGAGCCAAAATTTCTGGATTACCATGTGCCACTATGTTCATGCGGCTAACCGAAGTATCTATTGTTGGCGAAACAACAAGGCTGTCTATATTGTAGCCGCGCCTTGAAAACACAAGAGCTATGCGAACCAAGGCTCCGGGCTTGTTGGAAACTAAAATGCTTATGGAGTGCGCTGGGAACATATCAAGTGCCTCCTGTTGGTTTTTCCAAAATTTCTTTTGGTGGTTCTATTAAAATATCATCCACAGATGCTCCGGGCGGAATCATGGGGAACACGTTGTCTTCTTGTTCGCAATCGCAGTGAATTAAAACAGGTCCTTCATTAAATTCCATTGCTTTTTCTATTGTCCGTTTGGCATCTGCATTGCGGCTAATGTAAAAGGCTTCTATGCCATAGGCTTTTGCGAGTTTCACAAAATCTGGATTGCCTTCCAGAGAAACACCCGAATAACGTTTTTCCCAGAACATATCTTGCCACTGGCGAACCATTCCTAAAAAGCGATTGTCCATAACAAAAATTTTAATGGGCAATTTGTTTATATGCGCGGTTGCAAGTTCGCAAAGAGTCATTTGAAAACCGCCATCGCCCAAAACTGCGCAAACCGGGAATCCCGTTTTATTTCCAAGGGCTGCCCCTATGGATGCTGGAAATCCAAAGCCCATAGTGCCAGCTCCACCAGATGTTAAAAACTGCCCCGGATAATCGCATTTGAAAAATTGCGCTGTCCAAAGCTGATGCTGCCCCACATCGGTTACAACTATCGCTTTTCCATTTGTAACCTCGTAAAGCATTTGGGCAACGTGCTGAACCCTCAAGCCGCCGTGTTTGGGATAATTCAAAGGATATTTATTTTTCCAAGACTCAATGGTTTTTAACCAATCGGCAGAATCCAGTTTTTCCACCAAAGGCAATAACTGTTCCAAAATCATTTTTGCATCTCCGTGCAAAAAATGCCTCGGGGTTATTATTTTTCCGTATTCCGCTTGGTCTATGTCTATATGTATAACATCACACTGCTTTGCAAACTCAGAGAGTTTTGCGGTTATGCGGTCGTCAAAACGCGCACCTATGCTGATGAGCAAATCGCATTCGTGAATTGCCTTGTTTGCCGCAACCGTTCCGTGCATTCCAGTCATTCCGAGCGAAAGTTCGTGGCTTGCCGGGAATGTTCCAAGCCCAAGCAATGTGGAACTAACAGGGGCTCCCAATTTTTCTGCCAATTCCTTGACTGCCCTGCTAGCTCCACTCATGGCTGCCCCGTGACCTGCTAATATCAACGGTTTTTTGGATTTTTTTATTGTGATTACGGCTTGCTCAATGTGGTCTTCCTCTGCCCTACCGGGTATTTTATATCCTGGCAAATCCAAGCTATCGACAAAATTCGCAACGCAGGCTCCAGCGCTTATATCTTTTGGCAAATCAATTAAAACAGGACCTTGCCTGCCAGAATGGGCAATATAAAAAGCTTCTTTAACTATTCGTGGCAAATCGCCAGAATTTTTTACCAAATATGAATGCTTAACGGTGGCAAAGCTCATTCCGCTGATATCGCTTTCCTGAAAGGCATCTGTCCCAAGCACGGGGCAGATGGTTTGCCCAGTTATAACCACCAAGGGTATGGAGTCCATATAGGCGGTGTAAATGCCGGTTAAGGTATTTGTTGCGCCGGGACCGCTGGTCACCAAAACAACACCGGTTTTCCCAGTTACCCTGGCATATCCGTCTGCGGCGTGTGTTGCGCCTTGTTCGTGGCGAGTTAAGACCAGCTTTATGTCTGAATCCAAAATCGCATCAAAAATCGGGATAACATTCCCGCCCGGGTAGCCAAAAATGGTATCTACCCCCTCTCTTTTGAGGCACTCTATGAGAACCTGAGCGCCATTTAATGGTTTTGCTGTCATATTCAGGGTGTAATATAGTAAAAAAGGCTTATTTATTGAATTTTTTTGTCCTTTTTATGTAAAAAGAATGTATATTATATGTTGGAGTAGTTCCAAACAGGGGGTTCCGCTATATGAAAAAGCTCGCCATTACTTTATGCCTTGCAATAACCTTTGCCTCACCAGCCTTTGCGCAAGACCCTTGCTCGCAAACCGCTAGACTGAGCAACACCGCATCAGGAGTACAAACTTGGAATGGCACTAAGAGTGCCACAACCGTAGGCGGCTCAGGTGATGATGCTTATGGAGTAGAAGCTTGGACAGAAGCGGGCGGCAATGCCACTAAATTAACTTGGTTTGGACCAAATCAGGGTGGTGGTTATGCTTTTAGAGCTGAATGGACAAATTCCACAGATTATCTAGGTCGCTTTGGTTATTTTTGGGGCACCAACGGCAAAAAATGGAGCAATTTAGGAGACCTTTGCGTTGATTACAACTACACAAGATCTGGCAATGGTACCGGAGGTTCATATTCTTATATAGGAATTTATGGCTGGACAATAGGCAACGGTACCTCTGCTGAATATTATATTGTTGAAGATTGGTTTGGGTCTGGTCAGCAAGCTGCAAATAATTTGGGCAATAATTGCCAAAATCGGGGTAATATTACGGTGGACGGTAAAAGTTATCAAGTTGTCACGTGCATAAGGCCTCAAGGTTCTGGCTGCGTAAGTTGCAATAATCAAGCTTTTGGGCAAGTTTTCAGCATACGCCAAGGCATGAGAAGCGGCGATTCTAAAACATGTGGAACAATTTCCATTAAAAAGCATTTTGAAGAATGGTCAAAAATGTCAGGAGCATCACAATACATTTACGATAAAACCTACGAATCCAAATTTTTAGTAGAAGCTGCTGGCGGCACAGGCTGGTTTGAAGCCTCTTATATGAAATTTTCCAGAACAGGTGCTTGTGGCGGCACAGCTACAACTCCGAGTTCCAGCAGCCGCGCAAGCAGTTCCAGCGCAGCGGTTTCTTCTAGTTCCAGAGCGAGCAGTTCCAGCGCAGCAGCAGTCTCTTCCAGTTCCAGAGCTTCTTCTAGCTCCAGAGCGAGCAGTTCCAGCGCAGCAGCAGTCTCTTCCAGTTCCAGAGCTTCTTCCAGCTCCAGAGCGAGCAGTTCCAGCGCAGTAGCAGTTTCTTCTAGTTCCAGAGCGAGCAGTTCTAGCTCTAGAGCGAACAGTTCTAGCGCAGTAGCTCCATCTAGCAGTTCAATGTGCCCACCAGGCGGAGGTGGTTGCGGCGCAGCATTTCCGGACTCTTCTAGTTCCAGCATAGCAGTTTCTAGTTCCAGTGAAGGAGACCCAACACCCATTTTAAGGAACCGTGCTCCTGTAACATATTTCTCCATTCAACCCCAAAGCGACAAAGCTTTGCGCATAGAAATAAGCTCCCCTGCGGTTGTTGAAATTTTTGACCTGAAAGGGAATAAAGTGGAAAGATTTGAAGTTTCCAGCACTCAACAAACGGTTAAACTATCCTCGCCAAGCGGGCTATATTTTGCCAAAGTGCATGGAATGAAAAGCATTAAATTTGTGTTGAAATAAAACGGAGGTTCATCTTGAAAAAACTCTCAGTAGCCATATCTCTTGCAATCGCTTTTGCCTTTGCTGACGACCCTTGTTCGGAAGCCAATTCCAAACAATTAAGCACCACAGGTTCAGGAGTTACAACTTGGAATGGCACTAAAGGTGCTACTGTCTTATACGGCTCAGGTGACGATGCTATTGGAGTAGAAGCCTGGACAGAAGCAGGCGGCGACAAAACCAAATTGACTTGGTTTGGGCAAAATCAGGGCGGTGGTTCCGCTTTTAGAGCAGAATGGACAAATTCCACGGATTATTTAGGTCGCCTTGGTTATCAGTGGGGCAACAACGGCAAAAAATGGAACGCTTTAGGAGACCTTTGCGTTGATTACAACTACACAAGGTCTGCCAATGGCACTGGGGGTTCATATTCTTATTTAGGAATTTATGGCTGGACAATAGGCAGCAGCAACTCTGCTGAATATTATATCGTTGAAGATTGGTTTGGGACTGGTCAACAGGGAAAGAATAATTTAGGCAATAATTGCGATTCTCTTGGCATAATTACAGTAGATAACAAAAAGTATGCAGTTATTACGTGTGTAAGACCACAAGGTTCCGGCTGTGTAAGCTGCAACAATCAAGCTTTTGGGCAAGTTTTTAGCATACGCCAAGGCATGACAAGCAACACTAGTAAATGCGGAACAATCTCTATCAAAAAGCATTTTGATGAATGGACGAAAATGTCAGGCGCAGCTAAATATATTTACGATAAAACCTACGAATCCAAATTTTTAGCGGAAGCACAAGGCGGCACTGGTTGGTTTGAAACTTCTTTCTTAAAATTTTCCAGAACAGGTAATTGTGGCATTGTTGTCCCCGCTGGCAGTTACACCCTTGATTTAGGGTTAACCCCGTCTAACGGTGGCTCTGTAAAGAAAGAGCCTAGTGCATCTTATTACTCTTCCGGTTCAACCGTAAAAGTTACTGCTACTCCAGCATCGGGCTGGAAATTTTCCAGTTGGGATGGAGATGCCACTGGTAGTGATAATCCCCTTACAGTCACTATGAACAAAAACAAAGTAATTACAGCGAAATTCATTCCCGTTATTGACGCCACTAAAAACCTTGTCACAAACGGCACTTTCACAAACACAGACAGTTGGAGTTTCAACAAGGGTTCAGACTATGGCAATTCCGAAGGTACCTTCAGCGCATCAAGCAATAAAGCCAATATAAATATAACGAAAATTGGCGCAGACCCGTGGAATCCGCAACTTGTTCAAAATGGCATCACCCTTGTTGAGGGAATGAAATACCGTTTAACTTTTGACGCTTCTGCTGGTGCAGCACGAAAAATAGTAGTTATGATACAAATGGCAAGCAGTCCTTGGACCACTTATTTTGAAGAAGAGGTAAGCTTGACTACCACATCAAAGACATTTACGTATGATTTTACAATGGAGTCGGCAAGCGATGAAAATGGACGTTTTGGGTTTAACTTGGGGCAAGCAACTGGAACGGTCACTATAAGCAATGTAAAACTTAATTATGTAGCTGAATCATCTGGCGGAACTTCCAGCAGTTCAAGCGGAGCGGTGGTGGCAGGTTCGTCTAGTTCCAGAGCCTCATCTTCGTCTAGCTCTAGGGCATCTTCATCTAGTTCCAGAGCCTCCTCTTCTAGCTCCAGAGCAAGCAGTTCAAGCGTGGCAGCAGGTGCTTCTTCCAGTTCCAATTTAAACGGAGCAATCAGTTCAGGTACGGAGGTTTCTAGTTCCAGCGAAGAAGACATAACTCCTATTTTAAACCGCGTTACTGTAACTCATTTCTCCATTCAACCCCAAAGCGACAAAGCTTTGCGCATAGAAATAAGTTCTCCCGCAGTTGTGGAAATTTTTGACCTAAAAGGAAATAAAGTGGAAAAATTTAATATTTCCAGCACGCAGCAAACGGTTAAATTATCCTCGCCGAGCGGGATATATTTCGCCAAAGTACACGGAATGGAAAGTATTAAATTTGTGTTGAAATAAAACGGAGGTTCATCTTGAAAAAACTCTCAATTGCTCTATGTTTTGCAACTGCTTTTGCCTTTGCAGAAGATGCTTGTTTGCAAAATACTCAATTAAGCACTACTGCTACAGGAGTGCAAACTTGGAATGGCAAAAAAGGGGCTGAAGTTTTAGGCAATAAAGGCACTGATGATGCTTATGGAATTGAGACTTGGACGGAAGCGGGCGGTGACAAAACTAAATTCACATGGTTTGGACCGAATCAGGGTGGTGGTTTCGCTTATAGGGCGGAATGGACAGAATCCACAGATTACTTAGGCAGATTTGGTTATTTTTGGGGTATTGACGGAAAAAAATGGGATAAATTAGGAGACCTATGCGTTGATTACAACTACAAAAGGTCTAACAATGGCACCGGAGGTTCGTATTCTTATATAGGAATCTATGGATGGACAATAGGCGGCAACAATACCGAAGCTGAATACTATATAGTTGAAGATTGGTTTGGGGAAAACCAACAGGCTGCAAATAATTTAGGCAATGGTTGCCAAACTCATAATAATATTACAGTTGACGGGAAAACATATCAAGTTATCACGTGCATAAGACCAGCAGGTTCTGGCTGCGTAACTTGCAACGGACAACAATTCGGACAAGTTTTTAGCATACGCCAAGGCATGAGAAACCCTCAGCCCGCTACATGCGGAACAATTTCCATTAGCAAGCATTTTGAGGAATGGAAAAAACAGACAACCGAAAAAAGCGGACAATCCCCTGCTAAATATATTTACGATAAAACTTATGAATCCAAATTTTTAGCAGAGGCACAAAGCGGCACCGGTTGGCTTGAAGCCTCTTTCATAAAATTTTCTAGAAATGGTGATTGTGGTTTCGATATTCCTGCTGGCAATTTCACCCTCCAATTAGCGACCTCTCCGTCTGAGGGTGGTAATGTAAGCAGAGAACCCAAGGAGTCTTCTTATGCCCCTGGTTCAACCGTAACTCTCACTGCCACTCCGGCAGCAGGCTGGAAATTTGCCAGTTGGAGCGGCGATGCCTCTTGCAATACAAGCCCTCTCAAAGTCACTATGGACAAAAACAAGGTAATCACAGCGAAATTTACTCCCGTTGTGGATCTCAATAAAAATCTTGTCACAAACGGTAACTTCACGAATAAAGAGGGTTGGGCTTTTAATACTGGTTCCAGTTATGGCAACTCCGAAGGAAATTTTGATGCCTCAAACAACGAAGCCAAACTAAATGTGACTAAAATTGGCTCTAACCCGTGGGAACCACAGCTCGTTCAAAATGGCATCACCCTTGTTGAAGGAATGAATTACAAAGTAACTTTTGAAGCCTCTGCCTCTGCCGCACGAAAAATAGGCTTGGTTATACAAATGGCAGGCGGTGATTATACAACTTATTTTGAAAAAGAAATAGACTTGACCACCACAAAGCAACCATTTACGTATGAATTCAAAATGAAATCGCCAAGTGATGAAAGCGGTCGTATTGGGTTTAACTTTGGGCAAGCGACTGGAAATATCACTCTAAGCAAAATCACTCTTCATTATTTAGAAGAAGATACATCTACACCGAACGATGTAACTTGCGAAGAACCAGCACCTGGACCTGGACAAGAACCACCAGAACCTATTTTGAAAAATCACATTCCCGCAATTAATTTCTCAATTCAAACACTGAGCGACAAAGCCTTGCGCATAGAAGTAAGCTCGCCCTCGGTTGTAGAAATTTTTGACCTGAAAGGAAATAAAGTGGCAAAATTCAATGTTTCCAAAACGCAGCAAACGGTTAAATTATCCCTGCCAAACGGGGTATATTTCGCCAAAGCACACGGAACAAAAAGCATTAGATTTGTGTTGAAATAAAAACTGGAGGCATACCGTGAGAGTTAATATAGTGTTTTTCTTAATCGCGATTGCCTCTGCAACTTCCTTTGCCCAAACAACTGTAGGGCTTAAAGATGTGTATTCAAGCAAATTCAAATTCGGCAATATACTGAACAGCTCCACGGTGAACAACAATACCATGAAACAACTAGTGCTGAGAGAATTCAACAGCATAACCCCAGAAAACGAATTAAAGCCAGATGCCACAATAGTTCAAAGCGGTTCCACAAATACCAATGTAAAGGTTCAGTTGAACAACGGAGCAAAAGCCATTCTGCAATTCTGCCAAGACAACAACATTCCCGTACGCGGGCACACCTTGGTGTGGCACAGTCAAACACCGGGTTGGTTTTTCAGGGAAAACTTTAGCGCAAATGGAGCTGTGGTGAGCACGGCTGTTATGGACCAACGCATGGAAAGCTATATCAAAAATATGTTTGAACTCATAAAAACCAGCTATCCAAGGCTTAACCTCTACGCTTACGATGTTGTGAACGAAGCCGCAAGCGAAAGCGGCAGCCCAAGAACAGCGGGTTCAGATGCTAGCAACGGTCAATCCATGTGGGTTCAGGTGTATAAAGATAATTCCTTTATAGAAAAAGCCTTCACTTATGCCCGCAAATACGCTCCAGCAACCACCAAATTATTCTATAACGACTACAACGAGTATATTCAAGCAAAAAGGGATTATATCGCCAACTCAATAGTAAAGCCGCTCAAACAAAAAGGGCTTTTAGACGGAATGGGAATGCAATCCCACCTTGATGTTAGAACTGGAACTCCTTATCCGAGTGCATCTGATTACGGAGCTGCTATAACAATCTATAAGAACTTAGGTGTCGAAATTCATGTATCTGAATTAGATGCAACTGTTGAGGGCGGCAATGAAAGTTACTTTTCAGCTCAGGCAACATACTATAAAGATATAATGAACCAGATTCTCACCAAAGGAGGCAGTGCGGTTACGGCTGTGGTTGTTTGGGGCATCCAAGACGACCAATCCTGGCGCAAAGCCAGAAAGCCCTTGCTCTTTAACGCTTCGGGCGCTAAAAAAGCCGCATACAACGAGCTTGTAAAGCTTATTCCAGAATCCGACTGGGGCAAAACAGGCTCCAGCAGTTCAAGCGCAGTAGTTTCGTCCAGTTCCAAAGCAAGCAGCTCTAGTGCTAGCGTAACAAGTAGCTCCAGCACGGCAAGCAGTTCCAGTGTGGCGAGTAGTTCCAGCAGAGCAACAAGCAGTAGCAGTGCCCAAAGCAGTTCAAGTGTAGCAAGTAGTTCCAGCAGAGCAGTTTCGTCTTCTTCCAGCATACCGAGCAGTTCCTCCTTTGCAGAATTAAGTTCCAGCTCTGAAGACGACACAACACCGATAGCTAACCACTCCCCACTAGCCACTAGCCACTCCCCAACTTACTATTCCCTAAAAGGCGAGCCTCTTGGGAGTGCAAAGCCGCAAAAAGCGGGTATTTATATAATTAAACAAGGATATTCGGTTAAAAAAATCGTGGTGAGGTAAAAATGAAACATATATTTTTGTTTCTCGTGTTAATTTCTGCCGCTTTTGCGGCTTCAATGCAAACAACCCAAGACAAAGCCGAGAACAATAGGCTTATCATCAATGGCAACAAGGTGTTCATCTCCGGAATGAACATCGCTTGGAACAATTTTGGCAACGATGTTGGGGACCAAGCAGTCAATATCAATGCATTTATAAATCAATTCAAACAAATAAAAGGAGCGGGCGGCAACGCCGTGCGGTGGTGGCTGCATACCGACTTCCGGAATGAGCCTAAAATGAACAGCGACGGTTCTGTAGATAGGATAGGCTCAAAGACCATAGATAATATACGACAGGTGCTTGATAGTGCGTATAATTATGGAATTGTGGTGTCTCTGTGTCTTTTTTCTTTTGATTTGTTGCAATTAGATGGTAAGAACGCCAGCAAGGTTGCCATAAATAAAAAATTTCTCACTGTGCCAGCAAACTTAGATACCTATATCACTAAAGTGCTTAAACCAATGTTAGATGCGGTCGGTAACCATCCAGCCATAATGTGCTGGGAGGTGTTCAACGAACCGGAAGGAATGTCATCGGATGCAGGCGGTTGGTCTGACGGTGATAAGGTTCCGATGAGTGATATTTTGAGGATTACCGCCAGAATAGCCGCTGTGGTGCATGATAAAACATTGAAGATGGCATCTACTGGAATTCACGAATATGGCAAAATGAAAACATGGTACTCCGATGCTAAACTCAAAACGGCAGCAGGCAGTGATCCACTTGCATCTAAGGCTTACTTAGACTTTTACATGGCTCATTATTACCCAGAATATATAGGAACCTCTGGTTCCCCATTTCACCATCCGGCAAGCTATTGGAACATGGACAGACCCATTCTTATAGGCGAATTTCCCGCTCAAAGCTGGGGACCCGGAACAGGATATAGTAATATACAGTCTGGCACAGCCATGACCATCACCGCCGCTTACGAATATGCCTATGATAACGGCTACTGCGGATTGATGAGCTGGTCAATGACCGAGGGCGATTCCCGCAAATTCGGAAGTTTCACCACAACCGAACCCGCATTGAAAAATCTGTCTCAAAAGCATAAAGCCGATATAGAGATAAACAATTCAAACAAACCCGCTTCCAGCAGTTCCGCCACGGTTTCTTCTTCTAGTAGTAGTTCTCGTGCGAGCAGTTCAAGTGTAGCAAGTAGTTCTAGCGTGGCAAGCAGTTCTAGCAGAGCGAGCAGCAGTAGTGCTAGGAGCAGTTCAAGTGTGGCAAGTGTAGCGAGCAGTTCCAGCAGAGCAACAAGTAGCAGCAGCGGCACGAGTAGTTCAAGCGTAGCAAGCAGTTCTAGCGCAGCGTCTCTATCCAGCAGCAGTGCTAATGACGTTGACACAACTCCCAATAGTTCCAGCTCTGATGAAGACACAACACCGATAGCTAACCACTCCCCACTAGCCACTAGCCACTCCCCAACCTACTATTCCCTAAAAGGCGAGCCTCTTGGCAATGCAAAACCACAAAAAGCGGGCATTTATATAGTTAAGCAGGGACATTCTGTTAAAAAAATCGTAGTGAGGTAAAATGAAACATCTATTTTTGTTTCTCGTGTTAATTTCTTCAACTTCCGCTTTTGCCGTGCAATATCAGGCTAAAGACGCAACCCTTGGCGGTGATGCCGTTAAAAACGGAGATTATGTGGAAATGAAAGGGGGCGACCTCACTTTCAATTCCGTTAGTGCTTCATCGGCTGGAATGTATGATATTCGCATTAACTATAAACAAGATTATGACGAAATAAAAAAGCAAAAGTTGGTTGTAAATGGAGCAGAGGTTGGCGAAGTAGCATTTCCGAGAATCGCCACGTGGACAGATATGGTTGCTGTGGCTCGTTTAAATTCAGGAAGCAATAAGATTGCCATACTCAATAGCTGGGGTTGGGTGGACATTAAATACATAGATGTGGTTCCTCACGAAAGTGCCTCGTTTAATTTGGATCCTTTGGTAAATCCAAATGCAAATGCAGCCGCAAAAAAGATGTATGCTTTTTTACAGGAAAATTTCCAAAAGAAAGTGATTAGCGGAGTGATGACGGGCGAGGTTTTGATTGGCAATGCTGCGGCAACAATCAACACTCAAAAGGAAGTTGCACATATTCGTCAAAGTTCTGGCAATAAAACCCCTGCACTTGTTGGCTTTGATTTTATGCACGGCACAGGAAAAGAATATGAAGATGCTAACGGAGGCTGGTTCAAACAATATACAGATGCGACAATATCACTTGCAAAAGAACTTTACCAAAGAGGCGGAATACCAGCATTTTGCTGGCATTGGAGAGACCCGCTTAAAAAAGATAAAGGATTTTATAGCCCCAGCAGCAATGGTGGAGACAAAACAACTTTTGATTTAACCAAAGCCTGCACAAATTCCAATTGCACAGCTTGGAACACAAATTCAGACGAATACAAAGGCATGGTGGCAGATTTAAATAAAATAGCAGGTTATTTAAAAGAACTCCAAGATGCAGGTGTTGCCGTTTTGTGGCGACCTGTTCACGAAGCCTCTGGAGGCTGGTTTTGGTGGGGTGGCAAAGGGGCTGCACCTTTAAAGCTATTGTATAAGCTCATCTTTGATAAATTCACAAATGAGCACCACTTGAACAACCTTATATGGGTTTGGACTTCCGAAGGCGCAGATTATTCTTGGTATCCCGGAAATGAATACGCAGATATAATAGGGCGTGATTTTTACTATCCTCAGAATGATGTAGTTAACCATGCGTCTTTAATAGGCGAATTTGAGAAGCTGAAAAATTTATTCGGAACAAAAAAGATAATCGCGCTTTCAGAAAACGGTTCAGTGCCTTATCCTTCAAATATGAAAGCAGACGGGGCTGGTTGGTCTTATTTTATGCCGTGGTATGGTAATTTTGTAACGCAATCCACCCCTGCCGCCGCTTGGAATACGATAATGAACGACAGTTATACTATAACCCTTGAAAGCATGCCGGGCTGGGATAATGTAATTCCGCCACCAACGCCATCATCAAGCAGCACCACCCCTTCATCAAGCAGCATCACGCCCTCATCCAGCAGCAACACATCATCAAGCAGTTCTTCCAGCTCTGACGGCGATGCCACTCCAATAACCATCCATTCCCCACTAGCCACTAGCCACTCCCCCACTTACTATTCCCTAAAAGGCGAACCTCTCGGCGATGCAAAACCGCAAAAAGCAGGTGTTTATATAGTCAAGCAAGGACCTTCAATCAAAAAAATAGTAGTGAGGTAATTTCTATATTCCACCTATGCGCCATAACATTATATCAAAAATCCTGTTCATCCTCCTAATTGGGGGGAGCGGGGTTCAGACATTTTCGCAAGATACAATTAATACCAAAGACTCTCTCTCTGCTGTGGCAAAAACAGATTCCATAGCCGCCGCATATAAAATGGAAGCATTGAAGCAAGCCTTGGGCGGAGATTACCGCCCCATAGCACCCGTAGCAGATAACTACCAACCGCCAGATTTAGGCAAAGTAGCAATTCGCATGAGCATTGGGCTTATTGTGATACTCATACTTTTATATGTGCTCTATGTACTTTCAAAAAAAATCCGCAAAGTGGAAAGCCCAACGGCAAATGATAATCAATCTGCAATTCAACTTTTGGACTCCAAATTTTTGGGCGCAGGCAAAAATATATTCTTAATAAAAGCCGGAGCAGAAAGAGTTTTGGTGGTTGGAGCAGCATCAGAAAATATGCGTACACTCTCCGAAATACAAGGTGACGAAGCCAGATACATTTTGGAATTGTACCAATCAAAACCCGTAACTTCCGCGCAATTTTCCGCAACCGTTGACCACCTGCTGAGAAGATTCAAAAGGGAGGGCGGGAATTGATGAAGGGCAAAATATTTATATTTGCATTTTTTATTATGGCAGCACAAGCCATTTTTGCCCAAGAAATGCCTCTACCCCGCGTAACTTTTGGCGTGGACAAAGCGCAAAGCGTGGAAGATGTTTCGGTAACCTTGGAGCTTGTGGCTCTTTTAACCATACTCTCCCTTGCCCCATCTATTGTTATAATGCTCACAAGTTTCACCAGAATTGCAATAGTTTTGAATTTTGTCAAGCAGGCTCTTGGAACTCAAAGCGCGCCGCCTAATCAAATGGTTATGGGACTGAGCTTATTCCTCACTTTTTTTGTTATGGCTCCAACATTCAACAGAGTAAACGAAGAAGCCATACAGCCATATTTAGCCCACGAAATAGACTACCAAGAAGGGCTAGACAAAGCCATTAAACCTCTTCGCGAATTTATGCTGAGGCAAACCTCCGAACACGATTTAGCCCTGTTTATAAGAGCGGCAAGGTTGCCAAACCCAAATACCATTGATGATTTGGGAATGTGGACAATAATTCCAGCTTTCATAATTTCAGAGCTTAAAACAGCATTTATAATAGGATTTCTCATATATGTTCCATTCTTGGTCATAGATATGTCAATTGCCTCAATTTTAATGTCTATGGGCATGATGATGCTTCCGCCTATGATGGTATCCATGCCTTTTAAACTCATTTTATTTGTTATGGTGGACGGTTGGAATTTAATAATACAGCAACTTTTGTTGTCTTTTCATTAGCGAGGAAAAAAAATGGTAACAGATCTTTTTGTTGTTGATATTGGGCGCAAAGCCATGCTTTTAATGCTTTATATGTGCGGTCCTATGCTTATATGCGCCCTAATAGTTGGATTAGCAATTGCCATTTTTCAAGCAGCTACACACATTAATGAAATGACAATGACATTTATACCAAAAATTTTGACAGTTCTCCTTGTGCTTATGTTTTTTTTGCCAACGATGCTCGCTTTATTCAAGGATTTCTTCATAAATTTAATGGCGGTTATACCAACGATTTATCATTAATTTTTTTCCGTTTTTAAAAAAAATAATATATATTTAATAATGCCGACTCGGTCAATAAAGGCCGTTCTAACATGTTTGTTTCATCCGATGCTCTTTTTTGAGATTTATGCTTAGGCTTGTTCCTTTGAAAAACCTCAACGAAGGCTAGGTTATCTTTTCATAAAAGTAGAAACGAGACCCATTTGATTCGAGTTCGGCATTTTTTATTGAACGCTGTGCTTGGCTTCTTCGTGCTGTTCGCGCTTTTTCACCTCATTTTTGCATTCTACGCATTTTGTGGTGGTTGGAACCGCTTCCAATCTAACCATAGGTATAACTTTTTTGCAAACCGTGCATATACCATAAGTTCCTTTGTTTATGCGATCAAGGGCATCTTCCAATTGCACCAAATATTTGCTGTCTCGTTCCGCAAGATTGAGATTCATGGTTAAATTGGCGTAATCTGAGGCTGCTTCTGCGGGGTGGTTTGCATAAGAAGACAATTCTGAGCCGGTTTCCCTTTGATTTTCCATAATGGAAGATTCTTCGCGATAGCGAAGTTCTTCTAAAAGAGTATTATATTTTTCTGTGATAAGCTCTTTAAAACGCTCTAATTCTGTTTTGCTCAAAGTTTCCATAAGGCTAAAAGTAGATATTTTTTTGGAGAAAAGTAAAAAAAAATAAAAAAAATTGCATTTCTAGGATTTTTTTTCCAATTTTTTACGTCTAACAAGTATGGAAGAAAAAAAATTATTGCCGAGAGAGAGAATTTTTGCCGGAGAATTGGCGAAATTGAGCGAAGAAGAGCTGATTTGCGTTATTTTGGGCAGGGGAACCGCCCAAAAGAGCGTTTTTGAGCTTTCAAAGGAAATAGCAGGCATTTTGGAGAAAAAGTCCAGAATGCCCTCTATGGAAGAGCTTTTGCTGGTTAAAGGGCTAGGGCTTGCAAAATCTGCCCAAATACTGGCTTGTTTGGAACTTTCTGGGCGTTTTATGCTCGGAACGCACGATGAAGCCATAGAAAGCCCCGCAGAGCTTATGCCACAGCTTTCGTTTTTGAAACATTCAACTCAGGAAAATATGGTTTTGATTACTTTGAACGGAGGCAACAGGGTTATAAAAATCCACAAAATAACCGTTGGAACGGCAAATTCAACCCCTATACACCCAAGGGAGGCTTTTGCACCAGCAATAGAAGATCGGGCTGTGGCAGTTGTTCTAGCCCATAATCACCCCTCTGGCGATCATGAACCGAGCATGGAGGACCTCATTATAACCCAAAAAATGTGCAAAGCGGGTAACATATTGCAAATCCCTGTGTTAGACCATTTGGTTATAAGTTCTTCTGGCTTTACGAGCATAAAAAGCAAGTGGGGAGAATATTTTGAGCAAGCCTCACCTAGAGGCTCCCCCTGAGGCTCTAAAAATTTTCTATATATTGTGTATTGTTTAAACTTAGACCCAATATCTAGTAGGAGTAAAGATGTTACCACTGAATTTAACCCCCAATGCAGTTAAGGTGCTGGAAAGCCGTTACTTGCATAAAGACGAAAAAGGCAATTGTACCGAAACGCCAGAAGATCTTTTTTTAAGAGTCGCCAAATCCGTAGCTGCCGCCGAAGCTCTTTACAGCAATGCCCCCGGAATAGTAGAGGAATATACCGAAAAGTTCTACGATTTGATGGCAAGCGGGCGCTTTTTGCCAAATAGCCCCACCCTTATGAGCGCAGGTCGCGGTGGAGATGGAATGCTCTCTGCCTGCTTTGTTTTGCCCATAGAAGATTCCATAGACGGCATTTTCAGCACGGTCAAAGCCACCGCGATGATTCAAAAGGCGGGCGGCGGCACCGGGTTTTCTTTTGACAGGCTTAGACCCACAGGTGATTACATAAAATCCAGCGGAGGAACAACCAGCGGACCAATCAGCTTTTGGAGGGTGCTTTCCGAAGCCACAAATGCCATTCAGCAAGGTGCATTCCGGCGCGGTGCCAATATGGGCATGATGAGCATAACCCATCCCGACATAATAACCTTCATTTTTGCAAAGCAAGATTTGAAAGCCTTTACGAATTTCAACATATCCGTGAAAATGCCGGACTCATGGATGCAGGCATACAAAGAAAACCCAGATGGAGTGCACGAGGTTTTTAATCCGCGCACCAAAAAAGGATATGTTATTCCAAAGCAACTTATACCTGGCAAATACGATATTTCAAAACTATTTAAACTGGAAGATTACAATGCCCTGCCAGAGATAGAACGCCCCGAAGTTTGGACAAAACGCGAGGTTTTCAGGGTTATAGTGGATTGCGCTTGGCAAACCGGTGAACCTGGGCTTATTTTTATAGATGCCATAAATAGGGCAAATCCAACGCCAAATATTGGTGAAATAGAGGCAACCAATCCTTGCGGAGAACAACCGCTTTTGCCTTATGAGGCTTGCAATTTAGGCTCCATAAATGTATCTGCCTTTATATATAAAGACGAAGAAGGCAAGGTTGAGGTTTTGCGCGAGGCTCTTGTTGAAACAGTTCATTTGGCAACACGTTTTTTAGACAACATAATAGATGTGAACAAATACCCCATACAAGAAATTGACACAATGTGCAAGGGCAATCGCAAAATTGGGCTTGGAATAATGGGGTTTGCAGATGCTCTTTACAAACAGGTAATTCCATATAACAGCGAGCAGGGAATTTCCATTGGCGAGCGGATTATGCAGGTGATTAACGAGGAATCTCACAACGCATCTGAAATTCTTGCAAGCGAGCGCGGCAAATTCCCAAATTGGGCAGGTTCTGTATGGGACACTGTTCAAAAACGCCCAATGAGAAATTCCGCAACCACAACCGTTGCGCCAACTGGAACGGTTTCCATTATAGCAAACTGCTCTGGCGGGATTGAACCGATGTTCAGCCTTGCATTTTTCCGCAATGTTTTGGATGGGCAGCGGCTTGTTGAAATAAATCCTGTGTTTGAAGAAGTTGCAAAGAATAAAAATTTTTATAGCCAAGAATTGCTGGAAAAAATCGCAGAAAACGGAACTTTAACGCATATTGATGATATTCCCGAAGATGTTCGCAAGGTATTTGTTTGCTCCCACGATATTGCGCCGGAATGGCACGTTAAAATGCAAGCCGCATTCCAAAAAAATTGCGACAGTTCAATTTCAAAAACAATAAATTTGCCCCACGATGCCACCCCAGAAGATGTTGAAAGTATTTATATACTAGCCTGGTCATTGAAATGCAAAGGCGTTACGGTTTATAGAGATGGATGCCGCGAAAACCAGCCAATGGCGCTTTCAAAAGCAGAAGCTAACCAAACAGAAAAAACCACAGAAAAACGCCGCGACCCAAGTGAATATAAAATTCGCAAGCCAATTAAAACCCCAACCATGCTGCCCGCCGTGCGTATGCGGCAAACAACACCTTTTGGGCACATGCACATAGCGGTTACTGTGGATCCAAACACTGGAAAAGAAATGGAAATTTTTGCGCAACTGGGCAAAGCCGGAGATGTTGCTTCTTCCGATTTAGAGGCAATAAGCCGCATGGTTAGTTTATATTTGCGCATTGGCGGATGTTTGGAAGATATAATTGAACAGTTGGAAGGCATTGGAAGCCACATGGCAATTCCCTCCAAAGATGGCAAAGTCATAAGCCTTGCCGATGCTCTTGGAAAAAGCCTGCGCCGCTACAACCTTGCAAAACGCACTTATGGGCTAAACAATATTTTAACAGGCAAAATAAACTTTGACGAATTGCCAACAATAAAAGATTTGGAACAACAAGACTGTTCCATTACACTGAATGTAGGAACTCAGTCTAAACCTTTGGTTGAAGCCGCGTCAACTGATTCCAATCTTTACAAAGCAAAATGCCCCGAATGCAACAGAGTTCTGTCTTTTGTAGAAGGATGCGTAAAATGCACAAGTTGCGGATACAGCAAGTGTTAACGCTTTTATTTTTGCTGCTAGCAACTGTTTCTTTTGCTGCCAATCCTTTTTTGGATTCTTTGGTTGCATTTTCAGAATCCATTGCGCCTGGCGCAAAACTCGGCATTGCGGTTCGTTCTGTTAAAACCGATTCCATTGTTTACAGCTACAATGGAAATGAATGGTTTGTTCCAGCTTCCACTATGAAACTCCTAGTAACAGCCACTGCCCTGCAAAAACTTCCTTTGAACTACGCACCAAAAACAGTAATACACTTGGAAGGAATTAAAAAGCAAAATGTTTTTTCTGGCATAATTAGAATAGAAGGCAGGGGCGACCCGAATATATCTGCAAGATACTATCCAGAGGCTCTCTATGTCCTTGACAACTTGGCAGATTCTCTAAAAAGCAAAGGCATAGACACCCTGCGTGGAATTTTGGATTTAGACACTTCTTTTTTCAAAGGACCGAGAAAACCTGAGGAATGGCGAAAAAAATTTTTTGACTCCTGGTATGGAGCAGAAATTTCTCCTTTATCTTTTAACGACAACTGCGCTTTATTTGAAATAAGACCCGGAGCAAAAGACGGAGAGCCTGCGCAGATAACCGTTGTTCCAGATATCGGTTATGTTAAAGTAAAAAACGAAGTTAAAACCGCAGGCAAGGGAGCGAGATATAAATATGCGATGGATCCGGTGAATCCCGAAATTTCCTTTACAGGAACCATAGGTTCAAAAGTTTCCGCTGCCACGGTTGTGCTGCCTATTCGCAACCCCCCAGCTTATTTTAAAATGGCTTTTTTAAAAAGTCTTGAAAATTCCGGCATTGTTTATATAGAAGACAAAGCGGTGTATAAAGGCAAAGCAATAGACAGCATTGCTTATTCAGGACCTCCGCTAAAAAGCCTGTTAGATGAAATAAACCAAAGAAGCCAAAACCTTCACGCAGAAATGCTACTCCGCGATTTGGGGCAATACGAAAGGAAGGAAGGAAGCACGGCAAGCGGAATTTTAAGCGAAAAGCAATTTTTGAACCAGGCAGGACTTCCTGTGGCAGATTTCAAAATGGTTGATGGCAGCGGTCTTTCAACTCAAAACGCATTGAAACCAAATTCCCTAACCCGTCTTTTAACCTATATGAAAAAGCAAGAAAAAGGCGACATATATTTTGCCTCGCTCGCAATTCCTGGAATTTCCGGCTCTGCCAAGCGATTGCACGTGGAGTACAGAGACAAAATAAGATTCAAAACAGGTTTTATAGAAGGCGTACACGGACTTGCCGGCTACATAGCCGCAGACAACGATACTCTGGCTTTTGCGCTTTATTTGAACAAAGCAGAAAAAGTAAAAGAAGATTTAGCTCGCAATCTCTTAGATTCTTTGGCAGGTCGCATAGCAAAACTGCACAACAGTGAAGCTGTGCATTTAGAAGATGGGAGAATTATATGGCAGGGGGCGGCAGAAATAAAAAACTTAAACGAGCGCATAAATTATTTCTCAAACAAACTAAAAGGCAAGCCCTATTATTTGGGACCAATGGGAGAGGGACTTTCAATTTATCCGAGCTATAAACCAAGGGTGAACTTTAGTGAAATGGATTGCCTAACATATATCGAACACGTTTTGGCTTTGGCGTATTCAAAAAACTACAATGATTTTTTTGATATTCTGCAAAACATACGCTATAAAAATGGAGCCATAAACTACAAAACAAGAAATCATTTTTTGGTTGCAGATTGGCTTGTAAATAACGGATATGTTTCAGGATTCGGAGGGTGGGGGCTTGGGCTAGAGGAAGTTTTTGAAAAGGAAATTGATAAAAAGAAATTCTTTTCAAATCCAAATGTGGATAATCCAAAAGTGAGCATTATGTACTTGCCAAAAGCCAAAGCAATTATTTATGCAGACACGGCAAAATTTGAAAGAGACACTATTTTTGGTCTTGCCATTCTAAGCGATTTGCCAGGCTTGGATGCCGCCCACGCAGGCTTTGCAGTTGGAAGCAACAAAAAAAAGGGCTTGATGTTTCGCCACGCCTCTCAGTTAAAAGGAAAAGTTATAGAGCAACCATTATCGGAATTTTTGAAAACCACCAAAATCAAAACCCCCGGTATAGCCTTTTTTGGATTTGATTCAGTCCTTGAGGTGAGAAACAAGGAATTCGAAAATATCTTCTTTAGACCGGGCGGCGTTAATTAAAACACAAGTTTCTGGATTTTCCTTTGCTATTGTCAAGTACCCCTGACGAACCCGCTCAAAAAAATCATCTGGTTCTTGCTCTATGCGGTCTTTATCGTAAACACTTTTTAAACGCCTTTCTTTGCTTAAAGAAACTGGTATATCAAAAATAAAGGTTTTGTTAGGAAAAAAAACTCCGCAAGTCATGCGAAGCAAATTTTTTACCATTTCTATATCCAATCCCCGACCAAAACCTTGATATGCAAGGGTACTGTAAGCAAAGCGGTCTGCCAAAACCACATAGCCTTTTCTGAGAGCTGGCTTAACAACTTCGTGTATCAACTGCGCTCGCGCAGCACTATATAAAAACAATTCGGTCATATCGTTCATTTTGTCTTTATATCCCGAATTCAATATCACTTGCCGAATAGCCTCAGAAATCTCCGTTCCGCCAGGTTCCCTTATTCGCAAAACCTTAAATCCCTCTTTTTCCAAAAAATCGCCCAAAGCAGCAACCTGCGTGCTTTTTCCGCAACCATCTATGCCTTCTAAACAAATAAATCTATCCACAATTAAAAGATAGAAAAATAACTCCACTCCCCTGCTTTGAGTTCGCCTAACTCATACTCCCCTATTTTGCTCCTGTGCAGAGCTATAACCTTGTTCCCAACAGCGGCAAACATTCTCTTAACTTGGTGATAAAGCCCGCCTTTTATCGTTATTTCTGCTGTATTCTCAGCTATGAGTTTTAATTCAACTGCCGAACAAGGCTTTTTTTCCCCTCTGAGTTCAACTCCTTCCAAAAGTTTTTTTTGCATTTCTTCGGTCAAAGGATCGGCAAGCGTTGCCACATAAGTTTTTGCAAATCCTTTTTTAGGATGCTCAATTTTGTGTATGAACTGCCCATCGTTTGAAAGCAAAAGCAAACCCGTTGTATCGTAATCCAACCTGCCCGCACACTGCAAGCCTTGTTTCACAAGTTCGCGCGGAAACAAGGCGAATACCGATTCGTGGCTTGTGGGCGCGTGGCTACATTCGTAGCCAAAAGGCTTGTGGAGTTTTATGTATATTTGGGGCATATTGTGGAAATTAGAAATTTCTAAATTATTTCCTTATGAACAAAAACATCATCAAATACTTGCTTTTACTTATCGTAGCATTTGTTTTATCTTGCGGTGAAGTTGCCCCTCCCGAAGGCTCGGAATCGAGTATATCATCGTCTTCGCAGGATATTTTAGATGCTATTTTAGAAACAGGAAAATATACCGCAAAAGATTCCGTTGCTGCATATATATATTTATTCCATAAACTACCTTCAAATTATGTAAACAAAGCTACAGGTCAAACATTATATGAAAATAAAACTGGAAATACGTTTTCAAAATGGAATTTTAATCCTTGGACATTGCTTGGCGTAATGATTGGTGGAGATATTTTTTACAACAATGAAGGTTTATTGCCATCAGAAAATTCCTACAAAGAATGCGATGTAGATTACCACGACAGTAGCAGAGGAACTAAACGCCTTATTTATACATTAAATGGGATTATTTATTACACAGCAAATCACTATGACAATTTTGCGAAGGTTTATTAAGCATTACACTTCGTGAGATTCATAAAAAATACCTATGGATATAATAGTTTACACTCTTGCTGAATTTGAATATTTGCGGAAGTAAAAAGATTTTTTTATTGAAGAGATTGTAGAAACTGGGAAAATTCTCTATGAAAGATAGTACCAAGGCGTGGGTATTGTAAGGCTTTTGCCAGATGGATTAGTTCCAAGTTTAGAAAAGTCCAAAGAAATTTTTGATTTTGCAAAGAAAATTGAGAGTATTTTTAAGGAAGAGCTTGGGGGAAATTAAATTTCTATATTACAAACAATATGCCCCTCAGTTACAAAAGAGCGTTTATTTTACTGTTTCTTACCCTTGTCGCTCACGCACAGGAGCAAAAGCGGGTTGCGATATTGAATACGGAAGGAGACGGCGATTTAACCTACCTGACTGGGCGGTTGCGTGAAATTGCGGTAAAAGTATTGCCTAAAGATAATTATTCCATAATGACCGCAGAAAGCATAATAGATAGGCTAGGCTCAATAAAAGAAGCCAGAAAAATTTGCAGAGAAGCGCAATGCTTGGCAGTAATAGGCAGAAAAGTAAACGCGGCTTATATTGGTCAGGCGAGAGTTGGGAATTTTGGCGGTAACTTTACCATAAGCATGGAATTGTACAACAGCGCAAGCGGAACGTTAGTTGATTCCTTTACGGGCAATGCAAAAGACGTATTCAGCTTATTAGCAATAATAGACGAGAAAGCCCCACTGATGTTCGGCAAGATGCCTGGCATTAGAAAAACTCTTTACTTAGTTAGTTTAAATACTGAACCTTCCGGTGTGATTTTGAGTTTTAACGGAGATTCTCAACCTGATTGTACCACACCGTGCAAAGTTGAACTTCCAGCGGGCAGCGTTCGCATAACTGGGGATTTGGAGGAACACGAAAGAGCAGATACAGTTATTTCTATAAAACAGAATAACCAGAGCATAAATATTCGAATGAAATCTGATTTCGGGATATTGGAGGTAAAGCCCGCTTATTCAGAAGGCATAGGCAAGGATGAGCAATGGAGTTTGACTTTGAACGGGCAATCTTTTTATTCTTTGGAAAATAAGCTGCCTGCCGATAAATACAAGGGGGAGCTCAGTCATAGGTGTTATGAGGATATAAGTTTTAATATTGGTGTGAGCAAAGGCAAGCGGCAAGTTTTTGATATGGCGAAGCAGGTGAAGTTGAAAAAGGGTGGTTTGGTTTTGAAGTCGGAAAAGAGCGGCGAGCCTGTTTTTGTGAATGGCAAGCAAGTTGGCAAAACGCCTTTTAGCAGTTCTGTGCCGTTGTGTGCGGTGGTGGAGATTGGGAAAGGTAGGGAGAGGGTGGATGTTGTGTTGGAGTATAATGGGAGGGTTGAGCATACGGTAGAAAATGGCGATGATAGCAGAGATTATAGGGCAAGCAATGAAAGTGTAGGACAGAAGAAAACATTTACTGATTCACGTGACGGCAAGAAATACAAGATAGTTAAGATAGGTAGCCAGACTTGGATGGCAGAGAACCTTAATTATAACGCAAACGGTAGTAAATGTTATGACAATGACCCTGCCTACTGCCAAAAATACGGACGGCTCTATAATTGGAATACGGCTAAAACGGCCTGTCCTAAAGGTTGGCATTTGCCTACTATGAGTGAATATGGTAAGCTAGATAATTTTGTTGGCGGTGAAAAACTAGTAGGCAATTTTTTGAAAGCTACGAATGGCTGGAACAAAAATAGCAATGGCGAAGACAAGTATGGTTTTTCGGCTCTGCCTGGTGGCTACGGCAGTTCCGATGGCAGTTTCTACTATGTAGGCGACGACGGCCACTGGTGGAGCTCTAGCGAGAGTACTAGCGATGATGCCTACTACCAGGATATGTTCTACAGCAGCGAGGGTGCCTATTACCGTAGCGGCAATAAGGGCGACTTGTATAATGTCCGTTGTTTGCAGGACTAAAAGAACGAGAAAACAAAATGGGCTTTGCCCAAGGAGAAGAGAAGATGGAAAGATTTGGGAATTATATACATAGTTTACAACGGAGGAGATGGCATGATTATCGGAATAGATTTTGACGGCACCTGCGTCACCCACGACTATCCCGACATTGGGAAGGACATAGGTGCCATTCGTGTTCTCAAGCGGCTTGCTGACAAGAGGCACAATCTGTTGCTATGGACTATGAGGTCAGGGGATGAACTCGCCGAGGCGGTCGCATGGTTCAATGAGAATGGAATCCCTTTGTTCGGAATCAACGCGAATCCCACGCAGAAAAAATGGACTGACAGCCCGAAGGCGTACGCGGAGCTTTACATAGATGATGCCGCGTTAGGATGCCCGTTGGCTAGAAACCCAAGGATAAGCAATAGACCTTTCGCGGACTGGGAAAAGATCGAACTCTTGCTAATCGATAGAGGCGTTTTATAGTAATTATGGAGATATTATGGTAAACTATGTATATAATTCCCCCCAAATAATACCGATGCCAAACAGTTTCTTGAAGAAATTCGGCAAACCAAAGCAAGGATAATGAAGTGAAAGAATAGGATATCGCCTACGGGCAGCAAAGCATAAAACTCAGCAATCCTGAAAATCCTCTAAATAAGTTATAACAGACATTTGGTAAAGATTTTATATATGGGCGTTTTTTAATGTTCTGGTAATCGGGAGAATCGGGGTTCAGACAAAAAGAATTTGAAATGCTATATTACGATTAGCAAGATTCATAGGAGAAAAAAAATGAAACCCTACGGCATAATCGGTGCAATAGCAGGAGATGTGATAGGCTCCTGCTATGAGTTCAAAACCCGTCTAAACACTGTTTAAACACTTTTTGGACACATTAAAACCGCAAATACAAGTTAAATTCGCGGCTTTTATGAGTGGCATAGTTATTGCGTTTACTATATTATAAACAGAGGCAAAATATGGCAAGACCAATAGCAGAAACCCCAATTTTGACAGGCAACGATGCACGCCGTTTCGACAGAGCTATGAAAAATTTAAAACCAGCTCCTAAGAAAGAAATTCTGGCACAACGCAAAGCTTACGAATTAGCAAAACAACGTGCGACATTCTTTATGCCATGAGCAAAATTTCAGACATTAAATGGAAATTAGACGTACTTCAACAGAGAACGACTTTAGATGCATTTGACTGTTCAGATAAAGACCTCAATGATTTTCT
>Ga0268262_10000245_pt1 | contig 73657 bp, 73 predicted proteins | sample TergutNc150P3_FD_190354 | JGI IMG/M metagenome (GOLD analysis project Ga0268262, IMG submission 190354) | Nasutitermes corniger P3 segment gut microbial community from laboratory colony in Florida, USA - Nc150 P3 (SPAdes) (version 2) | ecosystem: Host-associated > Arthropoda: Insects >...
CCAAAACTCTATAAACCCGCGATTTTTAATGCCGATAATTAAACGTAAGCGGAGGTTTGTGTGATTAGAGGATGGTATACAGGCGCAAGCGGGATGAGGGCGCAGCAATGGCGGCTTGACGCGGTAGCTAACAATCTGGCTAACGTAGATACAAACGGTTATAAAAAGGATGTTACGTCTTTTAAGGCGTTTCCCGAGTTGCTTTTAAGGCGGATGGACGACGACGGCGTTTATAAACATCCCTTCGGCTCCGCTGATGCCGCTCCAATTGTGGGAAAACTCGGCACCGGCGTCGAATTAAACGAATTATTTACCAATTTTACTCAGGGAGCGCCTTTAGAAACCCAAAGCGACTTTGATTTAATGCTCGAAGGCAAGGGATTCTTCGCCGTTGCAACCCCCTACGGCGAAAGATACACAAGAAACGGCTCTTTTATTCTTGGCAAGGAAGGCTTTCTTGTTACAAAAGACGGTTTTCCCGTCATGGGAGAAAACGGTCCCATCAGAGTAAAAGCCAATAACTTTAAGGTCGATTTTGAGGGCAGGATATGGGTCAACGCGGCTTATCCCGATGACCCGGATGTTATGGTTGGAAGAGAAACCAATCAATGGGAAGAACAAGTTCTGCTGGATACTCTTAAAATAGTTGACTTCGAATTGGATCGTTATCTGGAAAAACAGGGAACCAGTCTTTACCGCGAAAGCGATACTTCCGGTCCCGCGAGACTTATGGATGTTGTAACGCGCCCTAAAGTTCAACAGGGATTTTTAGAGGCTTCAAATGTCGATCCTGTGGTGGAAATGGTTCAGATGATCGAAGTAAATCGTTCTTACGAGGCGAATCAGAAGATTATCCAGTCGGAAGACTCCATGCTTGGTACATTGATAAATCAAGTGGCAAAATTTGGCTGATAGGAAATAAATAACAAGAGAGGATAAAATGGTTAGAAGTTTATGGACAGGAGCGTCCGGCATGATCGGACAGCAGGCTAATATCGACACAATTTCAAATAATCTCGCGAACGTAAATACTCACGGTTATAAAAAACAGCGCGCGGATTTTGAAGACCTTATTTATCAAACTGTAAAAACAGCCGGAACTCCCGCCACAGAAGACACGGTAGTCCCCGTCGGAATTCAAATGGGTCACGGCGTCAAATTGGCTGATACTCAAAGGGTTTTCTCTCAGGGCTCATTGCAAAATACCGGCGTCGCCACGGACATTGCGATTGTCGGCGAAGGATTTTTTAAAATACAAACTTATGACGGTACTATGGCGTATACCCGCAACGGAAACTTTAAAGTTGACTCGGACGGACGCATGGTTACAGGCAACGGTTATTGGCTTATTCCCGATATAATAATGCCGGAGAATTTTCTGCCGGAAGAAATCAATGTTACAAAAGACGGCAGGGTAAGCGTAAAAGTTCCGCGCGACGGAGAGCTTGCGGAAGTTGACGTGGGCAGAATCGAATTATACCGTTTTCCAAACCCGGTAGGTCTTACCGCGATAGGCGAGAATCTGTTCAGGACAACTCAGGCTTCAGGCGATCCAATCCCCGGCAGACCCGGTTATGAAGGCATGGGTCAGCTTGAACATAAATTTTTGGAAATGTCCAATGTCGCGGTTGTTCAGGAAATGGTCAACCTGATTATCGCCCAGCGCGCCTATGAATTTAATTCGCGCACAATTCAAACAAGCGACAATATGCTTGGAACAGCAACCTCATTAAAAAGGTAGGGTAATTATAGATGGAAATAGCCGGATTTGATTTACAAAGCGCAAACTCGATTTATGCGGATAATTTTCGCTTGCCGTCGAGTCCGGCTATCCACAGTCCCGATAAATTTGCCGAAGCGTTGAAAAGGGCTTCCGCAAACAATACCGTTGTTGAAAAAAACGCAGGAGGGGAGGCTATCGATAAAGAAGACAAGCTCTACCAGTTATGCCTTGAGCTTGAAACTTTTCTAGTTAAAAACCTGTTAACCAGCATGAGAAATACGGTGCAAAAATCGGGGTTTGTAGACGACAGTTTTGCGGGTAAAATGTACGAAGATATGCTCTACGATGAATACGCAAAAGATTACACTAAAAGCGCCAATTTCGGACTTGCCGAACAAGCATATCGGCAGTTAAAAAGTAAAAGCGTTTAGAATAGACCAAAAAAAGTTCCTTTCCATAATTTACATTTTATGTTATATTTATATATATAGAATACGGATTTTGTATATCCGGAACAGGTGTTTTTATACCGTAAAAAAGGAGTTTTTTATGATGGATCCGGTTAAAGGAAAAATAACATTAAAAGACGGATCGGTGTACGAAGGCGAACTGCTTAACGGCATACCACACGGCAAAGGAAAACTGACCTTTAGAGACGGTTCGGTGTATGAAGGCGATCTGTTCAACGGTAAACTTCACGGCAAAGGAAAACTGACATACATATACGGCGGCGAATACGTAGGCGATTGGGCTGACGGCGAACAAAACGGCAAGGGGAGAATGACCTATCCCGACGGTAAAGTTGACGAAGGAAGATTCGCAAACAGCGAATTTGCAGGATAGTAACAAATTTTTTATAAGTATCGCCTCAAGTTCTTATAATTGGTAAATTACAATCTACTGGTTATATTCCTTATTTTTTACTATAATTTTAATATGCTCAGAAAATCCCTGTTAATATCTGTTTTGTTGTTATTTTTTCCAATTTTTACAGTTTACGCGCAGGAAGAAAACTTGACTGAGGGTGTAACGGAAACAGAAGAAGTTGATTCCAAACCGTTTAGCGATAGCCCTGATTTTTGGATTGGTTTTGGCGGGGAGACAGCTTTTTACAGTTCTTCAGGGCTTACTTACGGCGGCAGTTTTGCGTTGGGGTACGGTTCAGGTTCTTCAATAGGACTTAAAGCGTCTTTTTTTTCTGACGGAGAAGAATTTAAAATTTTAGAAGTGGATTTACTGCTTAGGTTTTATACGTTTGGTAAAAACACATATTGGGGACCTTTTGTCCAATTTATCGGAGGCGCATCTATTGTAAATTATACGGAAGAGGCTTCTGGCTTTTTTTTATTTCCTTCAAGGACAGGCGTGTTTAACGCCGGATTTGGTATTGGCTGGCGTTTTCTCTATTTTAATAGATTGTTTTTAGAGCCGACTGTCAGGCTTGGATACCCCTATTTTTTGGGTCTGAGTCTTTCCGCGGGAATCAGATTTTAAAAAAATCTCCGGATACTCGGCAAAGTTCAGGTATTTATCATTTAATAACCGCTTGTCTTTCGTTAAATTCCCGCAAAATCCGCTATTTTGCGCATAAAAATCGCACGATAATATAAATATGAGCCCATTTTATAAAAGGCGCACTCTGGATAAAATAAAATTCCCTATTAGCGCCAAGTTAATTATCATTATTTCCTTAATTGTAATAGTTTCTCTTGGTTCTATTACCGCGCTGGTTTCATGGCTGATTCGAACAGATTTACAAATAACTGCTGAAGATAATAATTTTGAAACAAACCGCCGCTCCGCTATAGAAGCGGAAACTCTGCTGGAAAATACACGATCTAATTCAAGGGTGCTGATTCAGTCTATCAGCGCGTTGGGCTCACAAACAACCGCTGTAAAAGAAATGACAGATTTTTTCTGGATAGAAAATCCGCAGATTGCGGCGATTTTTTTTATCGTTTCCGGTAAACAGGAACAGTTGTTAATTAACAGGCAGTTTTTTATTTCGCGTCAGATTGATGAGAGTCTTGTTTCTTCATTTTTTGATACGCAAAGACCTGCGCTGGGGCGGGCTGTCCGCGGAGAGACCGTTCTTTATAACGCGGCTCCTTATTTTTCAAGAGCGATTTTAGGTTTATTTTTTCCGTGGCAGAGCGGCGGAGTGGGAACGGTTCTTTTTTCGGGCGAAAGTTTAAATGACAGCTATGGTTACGGCGTAAATAAATCTTATATGATTAACACCGACGGCGACATTCTTTCTCACGCTGATTTTGCCATCATTAAAAATAATACAAATGTTAAAGATTTAAGTTTTATCCGCGCTATTCTTGACAGCCGAGAACAAAGCAGACAACAGCTTATAGAATCCGACTTTGGGGCTACGTTGTATTCAACCGCTAATTTGAATCTTGGAGTTTTAGCGTCCATATGGGAAAAAACAAAAACCACGGCTAAATTTGTTTTTGATGAAACGGTAAAAATGTTAAAAAAATATGATCTCTTAATCATCAAAGAAAAAGAAAAGAAAATACGTCAGTTTGTAGCGTATAACAAATTAAACAACGCAAACGCGGTTGTAATAACAAGCATTGAGTACAATAAAATATTTGAAGGTATTGCCGCTACAACAAGACGAAATATATATCTTACAATAGCCGTTTTAAGCATATCGATTATTTTTATTTGGTTTTTCTCCAAAACAATTTCCAATCCCATTAAATCATTGGCAGCCGCCGCAAGGCAGATTGAGTACGGAAAATTTGATATTAAATTATATTCTAAAACTAACGACGAACTTGGCGTATTAACAAAAAGCTTCGGAAAAATGAGCTCGGCTTTAAATATTTTCGGTAAATTTACAAATAAGGATATCGCCGTAAAAGCGATGCGCGGCGAAATTAAACCGGGCGGCTTGCCGAAGCATGGCACAATTTTCTTTTCTGATATTCGTGAATTTACGGCGAAGTCGGAAAACTTTACAAAATTTTTCGGAGCGGAAGCTTCCGATAAAATCGTTTTCTGGCTTAACCAATATTTTACGCAGATGGTTGACTGCGTGGAAAAAACAAACGGCTGCGTGGATAAATTTATCGGCGACGCCGTAATGGCTCACTGGGGAACCGCTTCGTCGGCAGGCAGTCCGCGCAAGGACGCTTTTAACTGCATTAAAGCGGCGCTTATGATGCGTAAGGCGCTTTATTTTATGAATTGCCAACGCAGAGTGGGAGACCCGGCAAATCCGTCAATCCGTATCGGGTGCGGAATAAACTCAGGCGTTGTAACGGCGGGACAGCTTGGCAGCGATCTGCGAATGGAATATACGGTTATAGGAGATCCTGTCAATCTGGCATCGCGCATTGAAGCTCTTACTAAACCTCTTGGCGCGGATATTCTTATTTCCGAAGATACGTGGAAACTTGTGGGAGATAAATTTATTACGGAGGAAATGCCGTCCGTATCAGTTAAAGGAAAAGCAAAGCCCGTGCGGATTTTTGCCGTTGTTAATTTTGCCGGAGAAGACAAAGGACCTCAAACGTTGAATGAAGTCCGCTCCCTTTTGGGAATTGATCCGCCCGATCTTGCGAAAGTAGACGTTAACGCTGATGAAAAGAAATATAAAATTGGCGAGGCTTCAAAATAAGAAATGGACAACAAAGCGCGTTATGAAAAAAGAAACGGTTTCCGTTTTCTTGATTTATTTGTAATTGTTTTTTTTCTCTTTGTCGCCGTTGTAAGTCTTTATCTTTTCAGACTGGACTTGTTAAATACTTTTAAATTGCAGAATGTTGAGCCCGCCGGAACCGTTATAATTAAAAAAAATACAGTCCAAAGACGGCTTGGCGATCGCGTTATATGGGACAGATTAAATACCGAATCGCCCGTGTATGTGGGAGATTTAATTCGTGTTGCGGATATTTCCGCCGCGACTCTCTATATTAAAGGCAATAGTATAGAACTAGACGAAAACACTCTTATTCGAATCGTTCTTTCTCCCGACGGTGATGGTTTACAAATTATAATGACTTCGGGAACCGTAGCCGTTTTTGCCGAAAAGGGAGCGGAAAAAGTTTCGCTTAATTTAAACGGAAGGGAAGTAAAATCGGAACCGGGAACCGTTGTTCGCGCCGCTATGCCTGAAAAGGGAGAGGCGACTGTAAAAGTTTACGAAAGCGTTAAGAAATTTGTCGAGGAAGTGCCTCTGCGTAAAATACCGGAACCCCGTCTTTTAAGTCCCGCCGCAAACAGTATTATCCATTACGGAGAAAATCTTCCGTCTTTGAATTTCCAATGGACAAGTATAGATGAAGCGTCCTCATATGTTTTGCAGGTCAGCAATACGCCGGATTTTTCTAATTTGCGCATAAATATAAATACGACCGCTGTTTCAGCATCTGTAAATACTTTAGGTCAGGGATTGTGGTATTGGCGCGTAATGCTTGGTCTTCCGCCGCCCTATAACGCCAGTCCTGTTTTTTCCAATGTGTCTTTTTTCAGATCAGAACAACACGGACCGGATAGAGTAGGACCTGTTCAAAGCGACAGTATTGCAGACTGGCTTGCCAAAGAAGCGCCGCCGTTAAATCCGCCGCCCGAAGTGCCGAGAGAAATCCTTCTGGAAAATTCTTTTCCGTCAACACCAACTCCCGCTGTTCAGGAGCCAATGCCCGCTGTTCAAGCGCAGGCGACTGAAGCGGTTAGACCGCCTCCGGAAAAAATTCCGCCGCCTCCCGTATTGTTTGCCGCTCCGCAAATTATTCAGCCTGCGCGGGGAACAATCTATGGTTTTGAACAACTTCTATCTCAAAGAACGATTAATTTCAGATGGTCGCCGGTACGTGGAGCAAACGCTTATATTTTTACTCTTTATGAACAAACCGCAAACGGAAGGCGGCAAATTCTTCGTTCAACGATAAACAGAAGTACGCGCTATACAATGGACAATCTGCGTTTGTTGGAAAAAGGAGATTTTGTCTGGCAGGTAGAAGCGGTAAGAATGGGACGAAATAATGTTATTGAACAGCATGGAAGAACAACGGATAATATTTTTAGGGTAAATTTCCCTATGCCGGGGCCAGTTGAAATTGAAGATACCGGGATTTTATATGGCAATTAACAATAAAAAGTATATTTTACTTGCGATAATTTTATTTGTTTTTTCCTCTTTTCTTTCGGCTCAGGATGCGGGTTATTTTATTGAAGAAAAAGGCGATGAAGTTAAATATATTCAGCGGTTTGTATGGAAAGGTGGTGAAAATGCCCTGTATTATGAAGTTGTTTTTGAAAGAGAAATGAACGGAAGATATAGCCAGCATTTAAAGGAAACCACAAAAGCGCAATTTATTGAAGTTTCTCTGCCGCCGGGAAATTATCGTTTTCGCGTAATACCGTATGATATTCTAGGAAGACCGACAGAAGGATCACAGTGGGTCAATATAGCGGTTCTTCCTGTTCCCAAACAGGAAGAATATGAAGAACCGAAACCTGAAACCAATATGGTATTAAGACCGGAACCGAGACTTGAACCTGAACCTGAAAGCGAAGAAGAAAAGGAACCGGAGCCCGAAAAGGAAAAAACCGTATTCTTTAGAATGGGCGCGGTGATTGGAATTGGAGGTCGAGTATCTCTTTACGGAAATGAATATTTCGGCGATTCCGGCGATAGTTACATAGGACTGCGCACAAGTATTGTATTTAAGGCGCCGTTGGATATTTATATCGGACCTGAATTTACAGTCGATGTAAACAGGTATGGTACTATAGAAGACTGGAAATTGTTTTTTTATACATTCGGCATAAATTTACTTACTGAAAAATGGTCGCCGAATAAAATATTCGGCGTTGGTTTTAAATTTGGGTTACTATACCCAAGTATTGATATACAAAAAAATTGGCATGAAATGTCTCAAGAGCAAAGGGAATATTTCAAAAACGGGATTATGAATATATACGCGGCGGAAAATGATATTTACGCGGACAGACTCATCCCAAACATTGGCGCTTCTATTTTTTGGCTTATTAAAAAACATTTATTACTTGAATTAGGCTTTAATTACTTTCATGTAATTCCCGTAGGAGGAATGATAATTGCCAATTATATTCCAAGCGGTTTCTTCTGTCCCACGCTTGGAATCGGTTATCAATTCTAAATAGATAAACCGGAAATAATATAAATTGAAATATTATACAAGGTATGCGCTATGGCAATACCGTGAAGTGAATTGTACCGTAAAAACATAAAACCAAGAATCGTGCCGGAAATAACCGCGTTTAAAAACCCCCACGGTCCCTCGTAAATGTGGCAGATAGAAAATAAAACCACAGAAAGCGCCAAAGCGGATACGGCGTTCAGATTAAATTCTTCTCTTTTTGATAACAGATAAAAACGGAAATAGCTTTCCTCAAGGTAAGCGGATAAGAAACATGTAATAAACAGCAATATCCACTCTATAACTGAAGATGGCAAATTTAAAGTTATACTTTCGGAAGGACCGCTGATATATGAGCCTATTATCGTTACAACAAGACCTGTAATTAACAGGCAAGGGAATGTGATAATACAGGATAAAAGGTCTTTTTTTCCCGGTCTTACAGCCCATATTTCTATTTTAGGCGTTTTAGTAATCAAGTACCAAATAAGGACTAACGCAGGCATTAAATACGCGAAAATATTTACAAGTTCCGCTGTTACGGAAAAATTCGCCGCTTCAGAGCCGCTGCCCGCAAAGAAGGCAAGCGATCCGTGCAAAAAAAGGAGAATATACAGTACAAGAGCCTCTATATATATACCCATAAATCTTATTTCTGTATTATAATAAATATATAGAGAAAAAACTGCGGTTTTAAGGGGAAAAAATTGTTGCCGATTATGGTATTATTATTATGTTTTCTCGCCATCGCCATGGTTGCGACAAGTTCCAGAAGGGAAAAATCCGGTAATTGGCTTCAATTTTTTGCAAAAGGAAAGGAAGCCGGTTTTACCATAAAAGACATGGAACAGTTAAAACAGCTTGCCGCCAACTGCCAAATTAAAGATCCGTTAAATATATTTAAATCCAAAAAAGAGTTTGAAATAATTATTCGCTCCATGGTCAAAGCTTTGCATTTATCGGGAGAATACAATGTTCCGACAACCCAGTTATTCCTTTCAAGACTTTTTGATTATTACAATAAAATAGAAATGCAGTCTTCCGAAAAAGAGGTAAAAATTACAACCTCGCGTCAAATCGACGAAGGACAGCCGTTAAGGATTTTGGTGGCGGGAACCGGCGTTTATAAATCCGAGGTTGTAAAAAATTCAGGCAATTATCTTGCCATTGCGCGTCCTGCAAACGCCAGTACGCCGAATTCCATGGAATGGTACGGGCTTAAAATATCAGTTTATTTCTGGCGCGAAGACGACGCCGGATACGTTTTTGATTCCGAAGTAATAGACGAAGTTTTTTCCAAAGGTATTTCTTCATTAAAAATAGATCATAACGATTCTCTTTTCAGAACGCAAAAAAGAAAATCCATGCGCGTTAAATTTCAAAAACCGGCGTTTTTGTATCTTGTCAATGAAGCTGATAATCCGCACAGGCTTGAAAAATCGGCGGGATTAAGAGTAATGATGGAGGATATTTCCGATTCAGGATGCGCCTTTAAAGTATTGGGGCAGGTTACCGTAGGACTGCGTTTTAAAGTGCAATTTTTACTGGACAAGATACCAGTCTGCATACCGGGGACTGTGCGTTCCGTAGACTACTATCGCGATACTAATACGACGATTGTACATATGGAAGCTGATAATCTTCCTATCGGAACCAGAAATTATCTTTTATGCGAAGTCTTTAATTTACTTCCGGAAGACGATGAAGATGAACTTCCGTTCCGCGTACTGGAAGATGAAGCCAATGTTATCACGGAGCAAGCCGCAAAAAGATCCGCCGAACAGTCACCGGAACAATCAAGGGAGACTATCAATGCGTAAAAAATTAATAATTTTTTTGTTTGTATTATCCGCTTCGATTGTTTACAGCGATCCGCAAGATGAAAAAATCGATATTTCCGATATTAATGATGCGGTTTCTCTTTGGCGGCTTTTTCTGGACAACCCCGATTCAAAAACAGGAACCGATATTCTTATCAAACTTGGCATTGTGGGAAAAGGAAACAGAATAATTATCGATAATATCAATAATTATCTTATGGGAAAAAATCTGTTATTCCGCTCCGGAGAGAATGTCGATTATACGGTAATATCCGTATGTATTTCCACGCTTATGGAATTGGGGGACAGCTCTTCTTATCCCGCTCTTTTTTCCGTTCTCTACGCCGGGTATCCGGAAGTAATTACTTCCGAAGCGCAAGGCGCGTTAGAGTTAATTCCCGGAAACCTGCAGCAATTTCTTGTAAATATAATAACGAATAATCCGCCAGAAGAAAAATTTGCCGCTTTTATAATGGGAATAAACAGCGACAGGTTAACTGTATCGCAGCGCGGACAGCTTGCGGAGCTTGCGCTTGAACAGGGATTAAACGCGGCGGACGATAATATCGATCTTACCGCTATGCGCTATTCATCAATTTTACTGCTTACGCGGCTTAGGTGGACGCGCGCCAACGCTCTCGCGATACGGCACTATTATCGTGTGCAGTCCGAATATCTTGTGAATCCTATGGAAAAAGAAAGATTTATCGAAGCGATTACATGTCTTGGCGCGGTTGGAAATTCCGACGCCGCTTTAGTGCTTGGTTTACAGCTTGGACTTATTAACGCTAAAACAGAAAGCACGGGAACTTATGACCCGGAAATAACAATGGCGATTGTACAGGCTCTTGGAAAAATCGGCTATAATGCCGCGTTTGATCATTTATTATATGTCAGTTATTTATCGTACCCCGAAGATATTCAAGCCGCGGCAAGGGAGGCGGTTGCTCGCCTTAAATGGTAACTCAGTTTCTAAAACGTCTACGTATTACTCCCGTCTTGTGCGCCGCTCTTGGAACGGCTATCGGTTTTTATTTTTTATTTCACTGCGCAAAACCGGTAATCGCCGCCGTTTTTCTACTCTTCCTTACGGCGTTCAACTTTTTAATGGCGCTGTCTTCTCTTAACACGCAATCGCGCGCGTTAAAATTGTACTTGGTCTGCACAGCCGCGTTAACCGTAGGGCTTGCTCTTGGCTTCTGCGCGGCGGACTCAGGGCAAAATAAAGTTGCGTTCGGTCTTCCTGAAAATAAAATAACCGCCATTGAAGGCATGTTGTTGGAAGACCCGCGAATTATTTCCGGCGGAAAAGCGATTGTCACTGTAACGCTTCGCAAATGCGCCGCGGGAAATACATTGCGCGCAAGCGGCAAGGGAGAGATTGCGGTTTTTATCTCTGCGGAAAATGTGGAAAGACTAAAACAATTCGGGCGGGGGACTGTAATTTATGTTGAAGGATCATTGCGATCCAATGAGAAGGGGAATTGGTCTTTAAGCGCGAAGTCATTGCATGTTGTAAAACAGCCGCCGCCGGTAGAGCGTATGCGCACAAACATTAGATTAAATTTGATAAAACGCTTTAGCGGCAAATCGTGGGGCGGGCTTGCGCTTGCTCTGCTTCTGGGAATAAAAGACAACCTTGATACAGAACTGGCTGTAATGTACAGAAACTCAGGACTGTCTTACATACTGGCTTTGTCGGGAATGCATCTTGCGATACTTGCCGCGCTTATAACATTCCTTTTAAAGAAACCGCTCGGCTTAAAAGCATCCGCTATTTGCGGCGCGGCAATTATTTTACTCTATTGTTTTCTGGTAGGTTCAATGCCCAGCCTTAACCGCGCCGCAATGATGTACCTTCTTGGAGTGTTAGCGGTACTTGGGGCTTTGCCTAAAAAGCCGCTGTCAATATTATCGCTTTCATTCATTATTCAAATTATTGCAACACCGTCAGCGGGAAACAGTATTTCTTTTATTCTTTCATATCTGGCGTTGATAGGCATTTTAGTAATTGGCAAAGCTCTTTACTCTCTGCTTGCCGGCAAAGCCCCAGACTTTTTGTTACAACCACTGGCTCTATCCAGCGGCGCGTTCCTTGCTACCGCCGGCGTCTGCGGTTCAACATTCGGACTCCTTGCCCCCGTTGGAATCATAACAGGACTTGTAATGGTTCCTATTACAACCGTCTTTATGATCGGTTCGATAATCTGGCTCGTCTTGGATTTTCTTTCGCTCTCCGCCTTGCTGAACCTGCCGTTATCCGTCTTGTACAAATTAATGGAAATAATCGCTTCCGTCTCCGGAAAAATTCCCGGCATTTCCGCAGGCGCGTTGTCGATAATCATTCTCTCTCTTGCCATTTCGCTGTTAATCATCGCCTTTGAATACAGACGGCGTTTGTCCCTGTTAAAATTGGAACTGTTTTTATGACGCTCAATTATAACTCCGCGTCCGCCTTGCGCGCCTTTCTTGATCAGGAAGGACTTGGAATGCAAAAAAAATTCGGGCAGAATTTTTTAATTAACCCCGAAACAAGGAAGGCACTTGCGCAGACTCTTTACGCTCAAAGCGGAGACGAGGTCTGGGAGATTGGTCCCGGTCTAGGCGCGATGACGGCTCTGCTTCTTGAAAAAGGGTTAAAAGTAAAAGCGTTTGAAATCGATCTTGGCTTTATCCGCGTACTAAAAAATATTTTTTCAGAGGATAAAAATTTTATTCTTGTTGAAGGCGATGTAATGAAAACATGGCAAACTCAATCCGGCGCGCCGTTTCTTTTTGGAAATCTTCCGTACAATGTCGCGGCGGCGCTGTTGGCGGACTTAATCGAGAATGACCGTATTTTTTCGCGCATAGTTGTTACCGTGCAAAAAGAAGTCGCCCAGCGCATGGCGGCATCAGCGGATACGCCCGACTATTCATCGTTTTCCGTGTTGTGCGCGTCGGCTTACAAAGTTAAACCGTTAATGACAATTCGCCCTTCGTCTTTTTATCCCCAGCCGAATGTGGACAGCATGGCGGTTCTTCTTGAAAAAAAAGACGCTCAAAAGTACCCCGCTGTTTTTTATCCTATGGTACGGGCATTATTCGCGTCCAGACGCAAGACAATAAAGAACAACCTTTTAACTTTTCTTTCTTCCCGTTTTGGAGAGTCCCTGCAAAATAAATCGGCGGTGCAGGAGCTATGCGCCTCTGTTTTGCAAAGCAACTCGCTAAACGGCGGGGAACGCGCGGAAAGTCTCAGGCAGGAGTCGTTTTTATCTCTTGCATTATCCATTGATAATATGCGATTATAGAAACAGAGATGTCAGTTGCCGAGAATATAGCAAAGCTGGAAGAGCGGATACAAAAAGCTTGCGATTCCGCACGCAGAAAACGGGACGAAGTTACGTTGATGGGTGTGTCAAAATTTGTGCCCATTGAACAGATAGACGAAGCGTACCGTTGCGGTATTCGCTGTTTTGGAGAGAGCAGGGTAAAGGACGCGGAGGAAAAACTTAACTCTTTTAAGAGAGAGCGTTCCGACGCGCGGCTTCATTTAATCGGTTCTTTGCAGCGGAACAAGGCAAAACAGGCGGCTCTTTTTTTTGACTGCGTTCAATCGGCGGACAGGGACGAGATTATCGTTGAGCTTGCAAAATATTCGTCCCAGCGGCAGGAGCCGCTTGAAATATTGCTTGAGCTGCATACGGGAGAGGAAACAAAGAGCGGCTACCAAAGTATAGAGGCGCTCTTTAACGCGGCGGAGTTGGTTTTGGGAAGCCCAAAGTTAAAACTTACGGGGCTTATGACGATGGCGCCGTTTACAACGGATACCGCGTTGATTCGTTCTTCTTTTAGACAGCTTGTAAAGGCGCGGGATGAACTTGAAAAGCGCTTTCCCGGAAACGCGGCTTGTCTTTCTATGGGAATGTCGAACGATTTTGAAATTGCCATAGAAGAGGGTTCAACATTGATAAGAATAGGCAGTGCGATTTTTAAAGGTAATTAAATGAAGAAAATATTTTTTTTGATAATTTTATTTTCTCTCTTGTTCAGCGTAACGCATAAAGCGTCCGCTCAAAATTTAAGCACAACTAAACCGACGGAATCAACTTTTGATTCTTCTGACCTCCCGCGCTGGGTAAAAGATATTCGGCGTTTTGACATTATTACTTTTGGAATATTTCCGTTCTCCATGTTTTTTGTTACGAGTGTGACTGATACTCTCCGCTGGAGAGACGCAAATAACTTTGATTTTTCGGAAGAAGGCCGGCGGTATGCTCCATGGCCCCTAAAATCGGCGGGCGCGGTTGAAATGACAAACGATGAATTTACAAGAACCATTTATCTTGCCGCCGGAGTATCGGTTGGGTTCGCGATTATTGATTTAGTTATTGTAAACATAAAAAGAGCGGTTGAACGCAGAAGAATGGAAAAAATACCTTCCGGCTCCTATGAAATAAATAAAACCCCCTATGGAACTCAGGAGGCTGATGATTCCACAGACGCGGAAAAAAACTAATGCCCGATTTTTCCCATACGATAGATGAACAAATCCCCCAACCCGTCAGACTTGACCGCTATGTGTCGGAAACTTTACGCCTTCTCTCCCGTTCGCAAATTAAGGCAAGATCTTTAACCGCTAAAGTAAACGGAAAGGACGTAAAAAATTCCCGCCTTGTAAAACAGGGAGACCATCTTGAATTACGCTGGCAGGATTCCCCGCCCGTGAATATTATCCCGCAGGACATTCCCCTAGAAATAATTTATGAAGATGATAATTGCGTTGTTATAAACAAAGCGCAGGGAATGGTAGTTCATCCCGGAGCAGGCAACAGACAGGACACACTTGCCAACGCCTTGTATTTCAGAAGGCTTAACAGGGGCGGTAAAGCAAGCGATGCGGATACAGACAATGTGCGCCCCGGCATTGTTCATCGTCTTGATAAAGACACGTCGGGAATAATTATCGCCGCTTACAATGAAGAAGCCCACGCTTTTCTTGCACAACAGTTTAAGGCGCGCAAAACGCGAAAGACTTATACGGCGATTGTTCAAGGCGCGCCGAAAGAAATAAACGGGCGCATAGAAACTTTTATCGCGAGAGACCCGAAGGATCGCAAAAAGTTTACAGTTTCCGCAAACGGAAGAAACGCCGTAACTTATTACAAAGTGATTAATTCCTGGCGTAGTCATTCGCTTTTACTTCTGCGTCCTCGCACCGGGCGCACACATCAACTTAGAGTCCATCTGCGATACATCGGCTGTCCGATACTCGGAGACCCAATCTACGGCGGCGCGGATAAATTATTCCCCAACGCAAGTCTTATGCTCCACTCCAAAAGCCTTGCGATTATTTTGCCGGGCGAGGCAGAGGAGCGGGTTTTTTCATCGCCTATCCCGCGGCGGTTTACAGCGGTAATTGACAAATTAGACAGGATAAACGCGAATGGATAGCCCCTACATATTGGAAGAAACAGAAGATTTCGCCGTTGTGTTTAAACCGCCCAAAATGCACTGCACAAACTCAAGTTTTAAAACGCAAAAAGACGGCACGCTCTTTGAGTGGTACTCCGAAAAATCCGAATGTTTTGACATCATGCACCGTCTGGACTTTGAAACTCACGGACTTGTATTGTTCGCGAAAAATAAAAAGAGTTACGACGCTTTTAAAACTTTGCAGGACAACGGCGAATTTATAAAAGAATATTCCGCCGTCTGCACAAAAGCCGATGTTACTTCTGAGTTACTTGGATTCCCTGAATATTCAAGCGGCATACCTCAACCTCCGTTTGCAATAGAGAGTTATTTCCGTCCCTTTGGCGTCGGCAGAAAACTTGTCCGTCCTGTAATTGAAGACGGAAAAAAACACAAGGAAATTGCCAAAGACAAAGGCGGTTTTTACAAAACGGAAATTATCGGTATTAACGGCAATATTTTCACTGCAAGAATAAAGCGCGGCTTCCGCCACCAGATCCGCTGTCACCTGTGCTGGATAGGTTTCCCGATTCAAAACGATCCGCTGTACTCACCCACTGACGGAGAGCCGCAAACAGGCAGCCTTGCCCTTCGCGCGTATTTGTTATCTTTTGACGACCCCGCAAGCGGAAAGCGGCGCGAGTATCGAATTGCGGCGTATTAAATACTTATATCTCCCATACCGGAACCGAAATAACGTCTTTGGCGATAGATGTTGTTTTCTGATACAGACAAATTACCGCTCCTGTGCCGATTGGCTTTTTGAAAACTGAAAGATTTTTAAAACTCTTACAGTCGTCAGCGCTTGGGTTGGCGGTTTTCTTGACTTCAATGGGATAGAGCGTCATGTTTTTTTCGATAACAAAATCCACTTCTTTTTGATCGGTATCGCGGTAGAAATAAATGTTCGGATTGTCGCCGTTATGCCAATATGATTTCAGAATCTCGGCGAATACATAGGTTTCAAGCATGGCTCCGCTCTGCGCGCCGTTTCTGAGCGAGTCGGCGGTTTCCCATGAACACAAATGCGACGCAAGCCCGGTGTCGAGAAAATACAATTTGGGCGTCTTTATTGTGCGTTTCGCAGCATTTGAACTATAAGGATAAAGCAGTTGAATAAGGCAGGATCGCTCAAGGATTTCAAGCCATAGTTTCGCGGTTCTTATATCTATGTGAACATCACGCGCGAGATCGGAGTAATTGAGAAGCTGCCCTGTCCTTGCCGCCGCAGCTACAAGGAAATTATAAAAGTTCAATTCGTTCTCGATATTGTAAAAATCCTTTACATCCCGTTCGATGTAAGTTTGGATATATGAATCAAAAAAAAGTTTTCTTGCGGTAAAAGCGTTTTTATTTGTAATTATGCGAGGAAACGAACCTTGCCAGACTAATTTAAAAACTTCGGGCGAAGTTAATGATCTACCCGCCGGAACTTTTCTAGTCAGGTTAAGAGACGGCAGAAACGGCGTTGAATCATTTGGTCTCTTGGTTATTTCCTTATATGATAAGCCGAGCATATTAAGAATAGCCACGCGTCCGGCAAGACTTTCCTGTATACCTTTCATAAGACTGTATTTTTGCGAGCCGGTCAGCAGGAAAAGACCGTCTTTCTTTTTTTTATCAGCGTAAATTTTTATATAGGTAAAAAGTTCCGGAGCATATTGCGCCTCGTCTATTATCACGGGCGGAGGATTTTCGTCGATAAATCTTTGAGGATCGGATTTCGCCAGTCCTCTTGCTTTAATATCGTCAAGCGTCACATACCGGCGGTTTTTACCACCAAGGTGTTCCATAATCCAGCTTTTGCCGATTTGCCTCATTCCTGTCAGCAAAAGCACAGGGAAACCCTTGCTGATTTTTTCTATAGCGGGCTGTATAGTCCTTTCAAGTTCCATAATTTACCTTCCGTTTATTTTAGCATATATATGCTAATATAAACGAAAAATGGCTTATTGTCAACCTCGCTCTGACCGCGGCGCGGACGGCGAGCTAAAGCTCGCTTCATTTTGTTCATCTAGGGTAAGCTATTCGGCGCCGGGGCGATTGGGTTTTGTTTATCTACACGGCTTAAGCGCCGTGTATAATGTGCCCCCCTCTAAACAGCCTAACAAACTCCTCCGGCGTTATATCCACAGCGCCCAAATCGCTCTTGTAATCCAGCGGCATACCCAAATCAAAAAATGAAAAACCGTGTTCCTGCAAATAGCGGGCGGCGAGAATGAGTTGTACGGTTCCGGCATCGTCCTCGTCATAAAAACCGGAATAACTGGTGTAGACTTTTCCGCAAACTACGCCGAATTCCCCAGCGGCAAATTTTCCGTCGCGGTACAGGGCGAATGAGGCAGGGTAGGCGTATGGGACAGGCGAAAGGGCTTCTTGAGCGGGGTGGTTCGCGATAGCGTTTTGGCGTATTTTTTTAATACTGTCTACAAGCGGGACAGTCAGCCAGTCGTCGCCGTGTTTTTCCACACAGCGGTCGATTATATAGTCAAAGTCCGCGTCCGCTCTTAATTCATAGCGGTTCAGTAACTTGCGGATGGATTTTTTTATGTGCAGGTTTTCGTAAAATAACGCGGAGCGGACAAGGTGCAGTTTCGGCAGTAAAACATAAAACGGGTCTTCCTTTGACAGGTTTAAGGACATTACCAAAAAGCCGGCAGACATCAATCTGGCTATAAAATCGGGGTCAAAGGCGTCTGAGAGACAGTATTCCTCGCTGTAATTTGTTTCCAGCATGGCGTCTACTATGCTTTGACAGTCGTCCGAGGGGGCGATATATATGTATCCGGACAGGGTATATTTTAATTCCATAGGCTTGACCAAGTTCCCTCAATATTCTAAACTAAATTATCAATTTTGTTTTTAAGAACCTTTAATATATAGGAGAAGATACCATGAAGCGTACTTATCAACCCAGTAAGGTGAAGAGGAACCGTAAATTTGGGTTCCGCGCCCGTATGAAAACCAGGGGCGGTCAGCTTGTTTTGAAACGCCGCAGGGCAAAGGGCCGGATAAAACTTTCTGTTTCTGACGAGAAAAAGCCTTATTAGCGACGAAAAAATCCCTTCAAAAGGAGAATTAGCCCTCTTTCGCTTTAAGCGAGAAGAGCATTTAAAGGGAAGGAAAGAGATAAAGGAAGTTTTTGGCAAGGGAAAACGATACAGCTGCAAAGGCGCAAAACTTTTTGTACTAAAGAACGATTTGCCTTATAACCGTATTTGTTTTTCACTGTTCAAAGGTTTTGGAAACGCGGTTTCCAGAAACCGAGCCAAACGCCTTGGACGTGAAGCCTACAGATTGATGAAAAGCCGTCTTTTGGGCGGGTATGATTTAATCCTGCTGGTTTCCCCTGAAACGGAAAACAATCAATCCGGTTCGGCTCTTTCTTACAGGACTTGGCAGCTTGAATCCCTTTTTTTAAAAGCCGGTTTATTGAAATGAAGAATATATTACTTTTGCTGATTAAATTTTATCAATCCGCGATATCTGTGCATCTTCCGCACGTTTGCAGATATTACCCAAGTTGTTCCGCCTATGCTTATCAGGCTGTTACGCGATACGGTATTCTGCGCGGCGGGTGGCTGGCGGTAAAAAGAGTTTTACGCTGTCATCCGTTTCATCCGGGCGGTTATGATCCTGTGCCGGAGTTACCCGGCGCTGTTTCAGGTTTGGCGCGGAGCGATTTTTAAAATAAATAAAAAAGGAAGTTAAATGGAAAAAAATACAATTTTAGCTGTGATACTCTGTACCATTGTGTTGATTGGGTCTTTTGTTATTCAAAGTTACCTTGCGACAAAAAGACAGGTTGCCGCCGTTCAATCGCAGCAGCCGCTGGTAACGGCGGTAGAAACAGAGCCTGCACATACCACATTGAATGAACAAACTCAGGCGCAAAGCGATCAATCTGTAATAAGTGCGCCGCCTGTTGTCAGCGAAGAAAAACCCGTTTTGGAACAGAAAGAAGCCGCGCCTATGGAATTGCAAATTCCTTTAGAAAGGGTAACAGTTGATACGGAGTTGTTTACGGCTGTCCTGACTAATTCAGGCGGCGATATGGTTTCCTTTAAATGGAAGGATGCAAGAAACAAAACCGATGTCGATTTGATCCTTTCGGGAAACAAGGAAGCGCACGCTTTCTCGCTGGCGTTCGGCGATCTTGACGCTCCCGCGGTTACGAATAATTTTCATGTAAACAAAATATCAGATTATTCCGTGGAATTTTACCGCGATTTTTCAGTTCCCGCGGCTTCAGACGGATACGGCAGATTCCGCCTGACAAAACGTTACGACTTTAAACCGGATGAATATTTGTTTGAGTTGAAAATCACGCTGGACGGAGGCTATTCTGTACAGAGTTTTAATTTTTCAGGTAACACTTATACTCTATCCTTCGGACCGCAAATGGGTCCCCCGTTTGAAAAACTTGATCGCTATTACGACTTTAGGCAGTACTTTACATTTGTCAACGGCAAACGCAAAAACGCGAAAGTTAACGATCTTATCGATACTCGTCCCGCATGGGCTTCTATTTCCGGCAAATATTTTACTTTCATCGCCATTCCGTACCTCGCACAGTATACGCTCAATTTCTCGGAGAAAGCGGAACCGGGACTTGCAACGGCTTCCCGTTTGAATATCATCCGTCCCGCGGCAAGCGTTTCTAAAGTCGAGGACAATTACCGTTTTTATTTGGGACCTAAAACGCATGATGCGCTTTCAATTTACAATACAGGTAAAAATACTTACGGCATAAAAGACGCTAATATTATGGATGTGGCAAATTCCGGCGGAATTTTATCGCCGATTGAAAAATTATTAAAATGGCTTCTTACTATCTTTTATAAAATTATTCCCAATTACGGCGCCGCGATAATCCTGCTTACATTGTTCATAAAAATTCTTTTCTTCCCATTAACCAAAAAAGGTTCGGAAGCGACAATGCGAATGCAGGCTTTTACGCCAAAAATAAAGGAAATACAGGAAAAATATAAAAACAATCCGCAAAAAATGAATACGGAGCTTGGGAATCTTTACAAACAGGAAGGATACAACCCGCTTTCAGGCTGTCTTCCCATGCTTCTTCAATTACCGATATTTATCGCCATGTATCAGCTCTTTAACAATCATTTTGATATGCGCGGAGCCGGATTTATTCCCGGCTGGATTCCCGATCTTTCTCTTCCCGAATATATCGTAAAATTCCCCGAAGGTTTTAAATTGCCGATTCTAGGCTGGACAGCGTTGCGCGCATTACCGTTTATCTATGTCGGTTCTCAGTTAATTTACGGAAAAGTTACGCAGATGCCGGGACAGCAGTCGAACAATCAGGCAAAGATGATGATGTATGTCATGCCGATAGTATTTTTCTTTGTGCTTTACAATGTGCCGTCCGGATTATTGATATACTGGATATTCTCTAACCTTCTTACGCTTGTTCAACAGTTGATAATTAATAAATATGTTATGGCGCAAAAAGCCGCGCAGGCGCAGGCTGAGCCGGAGCCGAAAATCGCGCCCGGCAAAAAGAAAAAGAAGAATTTTTAAATTAAGGAGATATAAATGGAGTTTGAATTTGAGGGTCGCACTGAAAAAGAAGCAATTGACAGAGCGGCTGGAGAACTTGGTCTTGAAAAAGACGATTTTGACGTAGAGATTCTTGAGACCCAAAAAAGCGGTTTATTCAAGAAAGGTTTAGTGCGTATCAAGGTACATGTTGGAAATTTCGGAGTCAATACCAAACCAAAACCGCGTCCTTCTTCGGAAAACAACGATATGGAGAGGGACAGAATCGGCAACTCGGTAAGCAAGGCGGTTTTTGGTGAACCCGCTCCGCAAAATGAATTTGAAACAAAAATGATTGAATTTACCGGCGGGCTTATTGAACGCATGGGCTATCCGGGAACAGTTTCCGTTCTTTTCCGTGAAAAAAACAAACTTGGAGTAAAAATCGATTCGACACATTCATCAATATTAATCGGAAAAAAAGGCAAGAACCTGGACGCGCTCCAATTACTGTTGAACATTTACGCAGGTCGTCTTGGCAAGGAAGATGTACGCGTAATTTTAGACACGGAAAACTACCGTATCCGCAGGGAAGAATCCCTTGTGCGGCTTGCCTACAATGTCGCGGAAAAAGTCCGCGAAAGCAAAGGCTCTATCTTACTTGAACCGATGAATCCTTTTGACAGATGGCTTATTCATACCACCTTGAATGACATCGGCGACGTTGAAACCAAAAGCGAGGGAGATGGTTTATATAAACAGGTGCGCGTCTTTTACCGCGGACTTAAATAAGGAATTTCTAAATTGATGAAAGGCATTTTTGGTTTAATGTTTATTTTCACCTCCGCCGTATGCGTTTTCTCCGTACCGCTTGAAAATATTGTTTCTCCCAGACATGCGGCAATGCTGCGTGACAAGAATCAGGGAGGGTTAATTGATACGCATTTAAGCGATACGGTTCCGGGATTAATGCCCAATCACAGCGGCGTACGCCAAAGCGTTATAAGGCTCATAAATACGATTAATCCCAATATACTGGTGGAAACCCTGTATTTGTACGATAAACAGGCAAATAAAAAAACAGATTCCGCCGGTTGGGATGAAAATCAAAAAATCAACGTTTTTAATCAATTGACCGCAATCAGTTCTCTGACGGGGATTCAATACTATTCTTCAAGCCGGGGGGCAATGCGTATTTTTTATGATTATTCAAGCGTTATAGACCCTGAAACCAAAAAACTGCTTCCCGATCCTGTTTTTACGCAGTTGCCTGCCACACTGACTATTTATGCCAGACAAAAAGACCTCACTTTTGGCGATAATATTTACCGCTACGATTATGTTAATGACGCGGCTGCTATCTTTTTTACTCAGGAAAACATAACATCGCTTAATTATGGGATTATTCCCGTAATAGGAAAGGGCAATCTGCGTTCGGTAATAGCTGTTATTGACTGCGGAGACTCAATTTTGATTTACGCCGCTTCTATGGCAAAAGCCGCCTCCGTATCGGGTTTATCCGAAAAAATCACTACGTCTTTCAGTAATAGGGCGAAGGCTATTATTCATTGGTTTTCCGAAAAAACAAACAATAAATTATAATATTTGAATATAGCGGTATTTTCACTCGTTTTTTTTATTTACTTTTCATCATATTTACTGTATAAAATAGTAATAATTGCCGAAATTAAATGTAATGCATGGAATTCTTTTTGGGGGCGTTTTTATATGAGATTATTTACCAGATCAGACTTTGACGGCTTGGCTTGCGGGGCTCTTTTGTCATACTTAGGGCTTATTGATGAGTGGAAATTTGTCCACCCGAAGGATATTCAAGATGGTCTTGTTGAAGCCACAGATAACGATATTTTAGCAAATATTCCTTACATTAAGGGTTGTAAACTTTGGTTTGACCATCATTCCAGCGAATCCGAGCGTTTAGGCACAAGCTCTTATTTTGAGGGCGTATCAAAACACGCTCCAAGCTGCGCCCGCGTAGTTTATGAATATTACGGCGGCGACGCTAAACTTGGTAAATTTGCCGAGATGATACACTATGTTGACAAAGTGGATTCAGGCGATCTTACCAAAGATGAAATTGAAGATCCAAAAGGTTGGATATTATTAGGTTTTATTATGGATCCGCGAACAGGGCTTGGACGTTTCAGAAATTTTACGATTAGCAATTACGATTTAATGACAAATCTCGCGAAAGCCTGCGCTGAAAAATCAATTTACGAAATATTGGAATTGCCCGATGTTAAAGAACGTCTTGATTTTTATTATCAGCAAAAAGAACTTTTTATAGATATGGTAAAAAAACACGCTGACGTAATAGATAATATATTAAAGATTGATTTAAGAGACGTAGAAACAATTTATGCCGGCAATCGGTTTATTATCTATACTCTTTATCCTAAGCAAAATATTTCTATCTGGATTGTTGACGGTCGTAATAAATCCAATGTCGCCATTACAGTCGGTCATAGCATCATAAACCGCACATCAAACACGGATGTAGGATCTATGCTGCTTTATTACGGCGGCGGCGGTCATAAACAGGTTGGAACTTGCCAGGTTGCTTACAATGACGCTGATAAAACTATTGACGAAATAGTAAAGAAAATTAAGCAAAGCTAAAACCTGTAATTTATTGTTTTTTATTTTATTTCCACAAAACGTAATTTATTAACTTGTTTCTATGTTAAAAAATTAGTATATTACTAATATGGCGTCAAAAGAAATTCCTGTGCCTTTATCTAAGGTTTTATTGTCTTTAGATGGTAAGGAAATTAATAAAAAATATATTGAAATTATACAAGAAGAGGATATACCTATCTTATGTAAAAACAACAGCACGCATAAAAAAAGGCTTATGCCCTTTAAAACATTATATGACAATAAAGAAAATTTTTGGCAGGTTCCCGACGATACATGGGCATATTACCTATCTCAGGAAGATTATGAAAAACTTAGAGAAAAAGCCGTTTTTAAACAAAATATATGGAATGTAGAAATGCCCCCGGCTCAAAAGCCGACGGTACAAAAGTCCGCCAAAGAAGAAGAGAAGAAAAAAGAACCGGAAATTGAACAAGGTTACGGTAATGAATACAAAACTATTAAGGAAATGTCCGACAAACAAAAGGTTGAGCGTCTTAATGAAAACAAAACACGTCTTGACGAACTTCTTGCTCAGAAAGATGTTAAACAAGAAGTAGTTGCCGAAGTTCTTGTAGACACAACCAAATCCGCGGCGTTAATAAATCATTCGGCTTTGGAAAATGCCATTTATCACGCCGATGACGTGGCAAAAAAACTCACGCAAGACCTTGTTGATTCAACTTATGAAATGGTAAAGTCGTCGGCGCAGTTAATTTCCGAGGATATTTTTAAAAACGAATTGATGAATACCATGGTGGAAAAATCCAACGGCACTGTTATTCAACATATGACGCGCGTATATCTTAATGGGATAGCTTTTCTTTCTTATTATAACAAACTTGTTTCCGGTTCCAGCGCTATTCAGAAACTGCGTATAAATTTTGCAACTGAATACCGCAAATATTATCAAACTTTGCTTCCGCATGTCGGTATAGATAACATTGTTCTGGAACGTGTTTTTTACGGAGGTATGAGAGCCATTACGCCTGAAGATTATATGAAATGGGCGGTAGGTTTTCTTATTCATGATATTGGTAAAGCGCCCGCGGTTGAATACCACGAGGGCGACTCTTCCTACGACCGTAATATAGTAATTGATCATGTTAAACAGGGATTTAAATATACTACTACCAAGACTAATTATCCAAGAGAAGCGAGCCTTATAGTAGGGTATCATCATGAGTATTACGGCGATCCCGACGGTTACGGATTTTTCCGCGCGTATCTCGCAAATTACAGAAAAGAAAATCCCGGCGCAAGACCGGATTATTGTATTTCTTACGAATTAGATCCGATTTTGGAATATCGTACTCTTGCGTATTTTCCGGCTAAAGTGCTGGAAATAATCGATGTATTTGACAGTCTTACAGACCCTCACCGCGCTTATCGTAAACCAATGACAAGTAAAGAAGCCATCAATATGATGCACGAAGAATTTATTGTCAAACATTTAAAACTGGACCCGATTCTTTTTGATATTTTTGATATGTTTATTAATGAAAAGCAAAAGAAAAAGGGAACCTGATTGTGTTCTTCCGCGCGTGGTTTCGATTAACCTGTAGTTTTAATTTTGAACAAAATATTTCTTTAACAGATCAAGGTTAAGCTGAGGATACACAGGGAACCTCTCCAATAACGCTTTTATCCGCGTATGAACTTCGCTTTTTACAGCGTCATTTACAATGTACTTTGCCTTGCTCTTTTTCGACAGGTCTTTCGCGTCCTGCGCCTGCGTTGTCCCCTTAACAACTTTCGCTATTAATTCGCCAAGCTCCGTCATTTCCGCCTCTCCCATGCCAAGCGACGTAGTAGCGGCTGTTCCGATTCTGATTCCCGACGTGTACCAGGGACCGTTCGGGTCGCGCGGAAGACTGTTGCGGTTAAGCGTTATGAGACATTCATGGAGAGCGCTTTCCGCCTGTCTGCCAGTAATACCGGCGTTGTTTACATTTACCAGTAAAAGGTGGTTGTCCGTGCCGCCCGTTAAAACATCAAGACCGTTCTTCATGCAGCTCGCCGCAAGCGCCTTGCAGTTATCGACAATTTTCTGCGCGTACTGCTTGAATTCCGGGGCGGCGGCTTCGCGGAAAGCGATCGCCTTCGCCGCAATGACGTGGGGGAGCGGACCGCCCATTGTTAACGGACAACCCTTGTCCAGAGCTTCCGCGAACTCGCTTGTGGAAAGCACAACTCCGGAGCGAGGACCGCGCAGGGTTTTATGCGTAGTGCTTGTTACAACATGCGACCAGGGCACAGGATCATACTCGCCCGTAAAAACCTTGCCCGCGACAAGACCGGCAAAGTGCGCCATGTCTACCATGAACACCGCGCCGACTTTATCAGCGATTTCCCTCATGCGCTTAAAATTTATTTTCCGCGGATAGGCGGAATAGCCAGCCAATAAAATTAACGGGCGCACTTCCATCGCCTGTTTTTCAATTTCGTCGTAATCTAACATTCCGTTTTCGGCGGATACGGAATACCCGTAAATTTCAAACATACGCCCTGAAAGATTATTTCTGTAACCATGCGTCAAATGTCCGCCGGAATAGTAATCCAAACCCAAAAGGCGCTGGTTCCCCAGAGCGGTTCTTAACTCGTTCCATTGGGAATCGGTTAATTTGTAAAGATTGGTTTCGCCCAATTTTTCCAGCGCCGGATTTTCAATCCGCGTGCTGAGAATTGCCCAGTAGGCGAGAAGGTTAGCGTCTGCGCCGCAGTGAGCCTGCACATTAGCGTACTGCGCGCCGAAAAGTTTGCAAGCCTCTTGCGCGGCTAAAGATTCGATAGCGTCGACATTTTCGTTCCCCGCGTAAAAACGGTGGAATGGCACGCCCTCGGCGTATTTGTCGGTTAAGAGGTTACCCATAGCAAGCTGAACCGCCATAGAGCAGTAATTTTCGCTTGCAATCAATTTTACGCGTTTCCTCTGGTTTTCAAGTTCCAAAACGATAGAAGACGCAATCTCAGGCGTAACTTTGGCAACTTCCGTTAAATTGCAAATATAAGCCAGCATACTGGGATCGATTTTTTCAGGCGTTACTGCGGCAAGATAGTCCGCGACAGGGTTTGTTTTCATGACGGTAGTATAGCATTTTGTCAGGAATAATTAAAGTGGTTGGCGCGTGGTTAAAAAAGCGTAAAACACAGCGCCGCCGACCGCTCAACCTTGTGTACGTGATGTATGCCGCTTTTAAAAATTTATAGCTAGTTTTTAAAACAACTGTCATTTTATTGTTTTTTAATTATCAAGAAAAAAAGTTGATTATCAATTTACCTTTTCTTGTCCAAATGTTCAATGAAGACTGGACAAAAAATAAAAAACTGTCTAAAAGTACAAAATAAAAACGCGCTTTCTTCTTAAACTTTGGACAAAAAAATATTATTATGATATATTTAAACAAGAAGGAGTATAAAAAATATATAATGTTAAACCAAAATAAATACTGTTTTCTGTTTCTTTTCCTTGCAGCAGTCTCTTCTTTTGCCCAAACTCCCGAAAGAACCAAATCGACCGCGCAGGAAATAGAAACCCTTTTAGACTCCAAAACCGTCACTTACGCGCAGGCGGCGCGGTTTGTGCTGGAAGCGGCTAATGCGCTTGTCACAAACAACGACGAGGAAGCTTTTAATTACGCGGTTCAGCAAAAATGGCTCCCTAAAAATGCCGCTGTCGGCGATTCTGCGCGGCTTGATAATATTTCTATGCTTTTGCTGCGATCGTTCAATGTCAAAGGCGGGATCATGTATTCAATTACTAAAAGTCCGCATTACGCTTACCGCGAATTGTCGTATCTTAAAATTATTCAAGATCGGGCAGACCCTTCCATGCTTGTATCCGGTGAACAATTGCTTTTTTATGTAAGCAGATTAATTGCCGGGGAGAAATAAAATGAAAAAAACTTTAACCATCAAACTATTTTTAATTTTACTTTTAATACTTCCGGTTTCCCTGTCCGCCTATGACTTTGGACTTGTGGTAAACACAAACGCCGGATACGAGAAAGGTTTAGCGGAAGATAATGCTTTAAGCTATGAAGTGGATATTTTGCCGCGTTTTTCAACCTTGATAGGCGACAACGGTGAATTTATTTTATCCGCCGGATTTTCCATTGGTAAGGATGATGAATCTTTCTATACGCCGGAACTTTTACGCACCGAATTCAACATTAGGTTCGGTAATTCAGGTATCAGAATTGGGCGCATCAATTTTACTGATCCATTGTCTCTTATCGCAAACGGTCTTTTTGACGGTATTCAGTATTATAATAATACGGGCGCGGGAAGTTTTTACACCTATGTGTTGTATACCGGACTTTTGTACAAAGAAAAAGCCAACATTATAATGACACAAGACGATCAAGCCGCGTTTTATGAAAAATTTGAATATAACGATTTTTTTAATACATACTTTGCTTCCAGACGTATTATTTCCTCAATTGGATGGGAGCATCCTTCTATAGGCGAGTTTATGCAGTTGAATACAACTTTTATCGGGCAGACGGATATAAACAAAGCTGATACTAAATATCATAGTCAATATTTAATCATTAAAGCCGGTATACCGGTTAATAATCTGTTTATGGAATTTGGCGGCAGCGTTGAATTTTCGCAAATTGTTGCGGACAAAAATAAATCCAATATGATGGCGTTTGCCGGAGACATTGGTTTGTTCCTGCTGTTTCCGTCTGAATTTAACAGTCGGCTTTTGTTAAAAGGAACAATCTCAGGCGGCGCGAAAAACGATTCCATTGGCGCGTTTATCCCAATCAACGCAAGAGATTACGGGTATGTTTTAAAAACGAAACTACCGGGACTTTCAATCTTTACGCTGGATTATTCATCCAAGTTCAGCAATTCATTCAGCGGCTCGCTTACAACATCGTACTTTGTGCGTAACGATCTGGGAACATTCACAGGCTATCCCATAGCCGGAGACAGCGAAGGATATTACCTGGGACCGGAAGCGTCGGCGCAGATAACATGGAGTCCCGCGTCGGACTTGCAATTTAACTTGGGCGGCGGAGCGTTCTTCCCGTCTCTCGGCAACGCGGGATCGAATGAAAAATTAATATGGCGCGTTGATTTAACGCTTATATTGTTAATTTTATAGTTGTTAATTTTTAGGAGGAAAAAATGAAAAGAATTATTTTTTCGGCGTTTTTTATTTCATTGGCTGTGGGAGCGTTCTGTCAGAATGGAACTATTCGGGAATTAACCGGAGAGGTTGAACTTAAAAAAGCAGGGTCGTCCGCTTTTGTTCCGGCTGCCGCGGGAGACGCTGTTTCTTCCAACACAGTTGTTTCGACAGGTTTTAAAAGCACCGCCATCATCGCGGTTGGAAGTTCCGTTATTACAGTGCGTCCGCTTACGCGGCTTACTCTTGCGGAAATTCAGTCCACAGAAAATACCGAAGACATCAGTGTTAAATTGCAGACGGGAAAAGTAAGAGTCGAAGTCAAACCGCCCGTGGGTACAAAAACTAATCTTAACGTGCAAAGTCCCAGCGCGACCGCTTCCGTTCGCGGAACAGTCTTCGAGATGGACACAAAAAACCTGACAGGAATAGAAGGTAAAGTCATGTTGACCGGAAATTCCGGACTTGGAGTTATGGTAACAGGCGGAAACTCAAGCTCTGTAAATGCCGACGGAACTGTTTCCAACCCGCTAGTCAACGCGGAACAATCAGTACAGATACAGCAGCCTATCGGATCGGATAACGGCGCCAGAAAGGCTAAACCGAACAGAGGCGAGTTGAATGTCATTATTGATTATTCTAATGTCGGTAGCTCAGCAGAAGCGGGCGAAGACAGTTCTCCTTCAAACTAATGTAACATGAAAAAGTGGAAAAACGCTCTTATAGGTTTGGCAGCCGCCGTATTAATCTCCGCTCTTTATTTAATCGGCGCGCTAACTTCGCTGGAAAATAATCTTTATGATTTCTTTCTTCGCTTTAGGGCGGATCGTAAGCGCATAGACAGCGTTGTTTTTCTTGATGTAAACGATGAAGCTATCGCGTATTACGGATTTTTTCCATGGCCCCGTTCCATAACCGCGGACGGTCTTTTGCGTTTAAAAGAATACGGTGCAAGGGCTACTATCTTTGATATTGAGTATATCGATCGCGGTCCTCAGGGAGTAGACAGCCTCTATCTTGAACAGGGACTCGCCAATGACTTTGAACGCAGTTTTTCGGAAATTAATTCGTCCGCTCAGGAAATTTTTTCCGCGTTTGGTTCAGGGCGTATGGGGCGTAACGATATTTCAAGATACGCCAATAATCTTTCCAACCTTATCGGGAATGAAAAAACAGAACTTTATTCCAAAGCCCAAAGCGTCGCCCGCGATAACGATATTTATTTGGCGCAGGCTCTGGCTCTGAACGGCAACAGTTGGTCTACGGTAAATCTTTGGGCTTACCAGTTGAGCGGCGAACAAGCGGAACGCCGCCCCATTGCGGAAGAGTATTTTTCGTACCCTGTAAAAGCCGCGCCTAACGCGTCGAAGGGAGCGGGGGCGGTTGATATTTTACCCGCCCTTCCTATTTTTGCCGCCGCCGCGAAAGGAGCAGGCTATACCAATGTAGAGCTTGATAATGACGGCGTAAGAAGGCGTATTTACCTGACGCAGAATATGCACGATCATTGGTATTTACAGCTTGCCTTTGCTCCGTTAATTGATTATCTGGGCAGACCGGAAATATTTCTGGAAAAACGTAAATTGACGGTTAAGCAGGCGAAATTTCCCAACGGTAAGGTGGAAGATATCGTTATCCCGCTGGATTACAAGGGCAGAATGATGCTTGACTGGCCCAAAGAAGATTACAACGACAGTTATACTCATGTTTCTTTTGCGGAATTCAGTTTGTTAGACGAAATTGAAGTACAAATAGAAAAATACAGCCGCGCTCTTGCCGCCGCCGACATAATGCTTTTTGCCAATCAGGATGACTCTTTAACTTTTATTCCGGTAGCTCTTGGCAATATGGAGAAGTACTTTGATTTGTCGCGCGAAGCAAGAAATCACGCCATGGAAAATAATTCCCACGGTTCTTTTGACGCTTTTCTTGAGTATCGGAGTTCCGCTTATTATTTGTTACAGGAAATATTACAAGAGGAACCCGCGTCGAAAATAAAAATAATCAGTGCGCAGTTAGGCGAGAAACATCCTGATTTATCCGGCGAAATAGAAGATGAAGCCGATTATATTTCTTCGTTATTAAGCGCGCTGGAAGTAGATTTGTCTCGTCACCGTGAGCTGACCGATAATAATAAAAAAATATTTAATGATAAATTTGTAATTATAGGACGGGTTGATACGGGAACTACCGACTACGGCGCGAATCCCTTTTACGGCAAATACATCAATGTAGGCACTCACGGCGTTGTGCTGGATACGATTCTTTCCAAATCTTTCATTGACTGTCTTGATAACATTTGGAAAATAATTTTTATGCTGATTTTTGTTCCGTTCTTTTTTATGTTTACAGATAAATTTGCCCCTGTTTTCCGCGCCGCATTGGGATTTGGCGCGGCGTTATTCATCCTTATCATTTCTGTCTTGATATTCCGTTTATCGGGATTTTTCACGGGACCGCTTGGAATAATAGCGGCAATGATTATCGCCATTATTATCCGCGAAATTATTTCTTACTCTCATTCGGAAAAAGAAAAGCAATTTATAAGAACGGCGTTTTCCACTTATGTTTCAGGCGACGTAGTAAAAGAAATAATTTCCGATCCTTCGCGCTTGCAATTGGGCGGAACCAAACGCCATATGACCGCGATTTTTACGGACGTAAGAGGTTTCTCAACAATTTCCGAACAGCTTGATCCTGAAGAACTTGTAAGCCTGTTAAATAAATATTTAAGCGCGATGAGCGATGTGGTTCTTGCAGAAAAAGGCACGATAGACAAATATGAAGGCGACGCTATTATCGCGTTCTTCGGCGCGCCTTTGGATCTTCCGGATCACGCTCTGCGTGCGTGCGTTTCTGCCATTCAAATAAAAAAGGTTGAGATTGAGCTGAACAAAACAATCATGGAGCAAAAATTGTCGCCGACGCCCCTTTTAACGCGCATAGGCGTAAATACCGGCGACATGGTAGCGGGAAACATGGGAACATCTAACAAGATGAACTATACAATTATGGGAAACGCGGTAAATCTCGCGGCGAGGCTGGAAGGCGTAAACAAACAATACGGAACATGGATACTTGCTTCGGAATATACGGCGCGCGAAGCGGGAGATTCTATACTACACAGAAAACTTGACCGTGTGCGCGTTGTGGGTATAAACGAACCTGTGCGTCTTTGCGAACTTGTAGACTTTACGGATCAGGCAAGCGAAGAGCAAAAGAAACTTGTACAAGTCTTCCATGAGGCGCTGGACTATTTTGAGAAGCGCGATTGGATACAGGCTGAAAAAGGTTTTCATGAAGCGCTTTCGATTATGCCGGGCGACAATCCGTCAGTCTTTTATATTGATAAATGCAAAGGATTTCTTGATAATCCGCCTGAAGATAAATGGGACGGCGTTTACAACCTTACTTCAAAATAACCCCCCTTTCACAACATTTTAATTTTTGTTACCATAACGTCAAAGGAGCAAGTTATGGCAAAGATTCCAGTTGGTATTCTGGGCGCGACCGGTATGGTCGGTCAACAGTATATCGCCCTTCTCAACGATCATCCCTGGTTTGAGGTACTCTATGTAGCAGCCTCGCCCAGGAGCGCGGGAAAAAAATATTCTGAAGCAGTCGCGGGAAGATGGCAGTTAACAAAAACTTACGCTCCTCATGTCGGCGCAATAATGGTAGAAGACGCCAACGACGTGAGTCGCGCGGTGGCGGCGTTCAAAAAAGGCGAATGTTCTTTTGTGTTTTCCGCCCTCGAAATGGGTAAAGATGAAACCCGCGCCTTAGAGGAAGCCTATGCCGCGGCGGGTATTCCGGTAATTTCAAACGCGTCGGCTCATCGCTGGACAAGCGACGTTCCGGTCTTAATCGCCGAAATAAATCCCGAGCACGCGGACATTATTCCCCAGCAGAAAAAAACGCGCGGCTGGGATCGCGGTTTTATCGCCGTAAAACCCAACTGTTCGATACAGAGTTATATGAAACCCATTCACGCTCTCGCGCGCGCAGGCTACTCGTCGCAGAGAATCATCGTGTCTACAATGCAGGCGGTTTCCGGCGCTGGTTATCCCGGCGTCCCGTCACTCGACATAGTTGACAACATCGTTCCGTACATCGGCGGCGAGGAGGAAAAGTCCGAGAAAGAACCGCTTAAGATTTTCGGCACCATAGAAAACGGCGTGTTTAAGAACGCTGAGTTCCCGAAAATTTCCGCTCATTGTAACAGAGTGCCTGTAAGGGACGGACATACGGCTTGCGTTTCGCTTGAATTCGCCGCCAAGAAGCCGTCCTTGGAAGAAATCAAGGCGATTTGGGCGGCTTACAGGGGACTGCCGCAGGAAGCGGATTTGCCCTTTGCGCCCAAGCAGCCGATTATTTACCGCGAGGAAGAAAATCGTCCGCAACCCAGCAAAGATCGCGATGCCGACAAGGCGATGGCGGTCGTTGTCGGTCGGCTTAGACCCTGCAATGTGTTTGATATTCGTTTTGCGGCGGTTTCACATAACACTGTGCGGGGAGCCGCAGGCGGCGGTATTTTGAACGCGGAGCTTTTAAAGCACAAGGGATATATAATCTGAAATGACTCAAAAAAATTTTCCGTTGGATAAGACCGCGCTGGAAAAGATTGCGCGGCAGTACCCGACGCCGTTTTACATTTACGATGAAAGGGCGATAATCGAAAATGTCCGTCGAATCAAGGCGGCGTTTTCGGTTTTCCCTTCTTACAAAAACCATTTTGCGGTAAAGGCGCTGCCCAACCCCTACATACTCAAGATTCTCGCCGCAGAAGGCTTTGGCGCTGATTGCTCCAGTTATCCGGAACTGTTGTTAGCTGACATGGCTGGCATGAAGGGCGAAGACATTATGCTCACTTCCAACGAAACGCCCGCGAGCGAATACGAAGCCGCCAAAAAATTCGGCGCTGTGATCAATTTGGACGATTACACCCACATTGAGTTTTTGGAAAAGACAGCCGCCATGTATGCATGGCGCAGCTTGCCCGAATTAATTTCCTTACGCTACAACCCCGGTCCTCTCAAGGAAGGCAATGCCATAATCGGTAAGCCGGAGGAGGCAAAATACGGCTTTACGCGGGATCGGCTCATTAAGGGTTATTCAATACTCAAGGAAAAGGGCGTAAAGCGTTTTGCTCTGCACACAATGGTCGCTTCCAACGAGCTTTCCGTTCCGTATCACATAGAAACCGCGCGTATGCTCTTTGAGCTTGCCGTCGAAATAAAGGAAAAAGCGGGAGTGCGTCTTGAGTTTATCAATCTAGGCGGCGGCGTAGGAATTCCCTACAAACCCGAACAGGAAGCGGTAGATTATCAGATTTTGGTTGCCGGAATTCAAAAAGCGTATAACGAGATTATCAAGCCTGCGGGACTTGACCCGATGAATATCCGCACCGAGTGGGGCAGGGTGATAACCGGTCCTTACGGCTGGCTTGTAACCCGCGCGGTTCACAAAAAAGAAATTTATCGCAACTACATCGCCCTTGATGCCTGCATGGCGGATTTAATGCGCCCCGCCCTATACGGCGCGTATCATCACATAACGGTTTCCGGCAAGGAAAACGCTAACTTTTCTGAAACTTACGACATAGTGGGCAGTCTGTGTGAAAACAACGATAAATTCGCCATTCAAAGAAAATTGCCCAAGATAGACGTTGCCGCCGACGGCGGGGTAGGTGACTTTGTTATTATCCACGACGCAGGCGCTCACGGGAGAGCGATGGGTTTTAACTACAACGGCAAACTCCGCTGCGGCGAGCTGTTACTGCGTCAAGACGGCTCTATAGTGCAGATACGCCGACCGGAGACAGTAGACGATTATTTCGCTACATTAGATACTTCGGGGGTAAAAAACTTTTGTTAAGAATTTTTACCACGAACCACACGAACCAACACGAACAACGACAAGATTTCGGAGTATAAGTTCGTGAGTGTTCGTGTAGTTCGTGGTTATAATATTGGAGGAAAAAATGATAACAAGAAATCAAAATATAGCTAACTTAAAGGCGGGATACCTTTTCCCGGAAATAGCCAAGAGGCGGCGCGAATTTGCCGCGGCTCACCCCGAAGCGAAGATTATCAGTTTGGGAGTCGGCAACACTACTGAACCTGTTTTGCCGCACATAAATAAGGGACTTGTTGAGGGAGCGAAGAAACTTGGAACTGTGAAGGGTTACTCAGGCTATCAGGACGAGGGAATGGCGCAGTTGAGGGAAAAGATTTCTTCAGTCTTTTATAAGGGAAAATTTTCGATAGATGAAGTCTTTATCTCCGATGGGGCAAAGTGCGACATCGGCAGATTGCAGACGCTCTTTGGAGCGGGAACAAAAATCGCGGTTCAAGACCCCTCATACCCCGTCTACGTTGACGGTTCCGTTCTTGCGGGAGCTGCGGGCGGCTGGGAAGGAGCGGGTTACGCGGGAATTACATATCTTCCCTGCACAACGGAAAATAATTTTTTCCCTAACCTTGACTTGATTCCGCAAAACAGCCTTATCTATTTTTGTTCACCTAACAATCCGACAGGCGCGGTTTCAACTCGCGATCAACTTACCGCGCTGGTAAAAGCCGCCGTCGAAAAGGGCTGTATCGTCGTTTTTGACGCCGCCTACAGCGAATTTATCCGCGACCCTGAGCTTCCAAAAACCATCTACGAAATAGAAGGAGCGACCCAGTGCGCTATCGAAGTAAACTCGTTCTCAAAACCCGCGGGATTTACCGGAGTGCGTCTCGGCTGGTCGATAGTTCCAAAGACGATTAAGTACTCAGGCGGCGAAAGCGTAAACGCGGACTGGAGCCGCATTGCGGGAACAATTTTTAACGGCGCGTCCAACATCGCTCAGGCGGGAGGACTTGCCGCGTTAGACGACAGGGGACTGAAAGAAATCCGCAAGCTGACTGATTTTTATCTTGGAAATGCGAAGTTAATAAGAGCCGCTCTTGAAAAGCTGGGAATAAATTGCATAGGCGGCGATAATTCCCCGTACATCTGGGCGCGCTTCCCCGGCAGAGACAGTTGGGAAGTATTTTCTCAGATACTGGAAAAGTGCCACGTTGTAACCACACCCGGCGCCGGTTTCGGTCCCGCTGGACAGAGCTTCATCCGCTTCTCGGCTTTCGGTCACAGAGCGGATATTGAAGAAGCGTGCAGACGGCTTGGTTCTCTGATTTAATCGGACGCTGAGCCTGTCGAAGCGTCAAAGTACTGAAGCGTGCTCCCTTCAACAAGCTCAGGGAGCTGATTAGTTCACTAATTCAAAACCCTTTTTCGCGTAACCCCTGTACAATATTTTTATATATATCAAGTATATTTATCCCCGATATTTTCCTCATGTTGTAATCAAGTATCTCCGCGTGGGATATCCCGCCTTCTATTTTTGTAATGTTGTCGCCCCATTTTGCGGAAGACTCGCTTACAAAGCCGTCGTTATCGCCGTTTACTTTTTTTATGTATCGGTAGGTGTGAAAAAATAATAAGTCGTCAAAAGCGTTTTTCATTGTGGAATAAATACTTTGATAATATACCCTGTCGTCTGGTAATATTTCACCGTTAAATATTTTCATATATTTTGTTGTTAACTGATAATTTAATTTAAATAAAGCGGGGTTTTTATCGCCGTATAATTTTCCAAAGAGTTTTAACGCTTTTTTCGCAATCCGCGAATGAAGAATTCTTTGCTTGTAAATAAGATCGGATAATTCCGCGCCGTGATGAGGCGTAGATATTGTAGTTAAACTTGCTATTTTTTCTCCGTAATTGTACTTCCAGATAAAATAACGGGAATCAAGTCCGCCTTTTGAGTGCGCTATTATGTTTACCTTTTCGCTTTTTGTTTCGTCTAATACATTATCTATCGATGTTTTTAATATTTTCGCGTTTGATTTAATATCGCCCCACGCGTCAGTATTTCCAAAATAAACTTTCGCTCCTGTTTCCCGTATTGTCTCAGGAATTCTGCCCCAAAATTTATTAATGCTTGATCTGTCATGCGCGATAATTCCATGTACCAGTACAAAGGGATATTTGGGAAGTATTTCTTTTGTCATTTTATTATATTCCGCATTTTTTTACTTGTCCGCTATTAATTATTAAAGAAAAATTTAACCACGAACCACGCGAACAAACACGAATAACGACAAGATGTTTACTAAAAGTTCGTGGTGTTTATGTGGTTCGTGGTAGATGGATAAACCTCAATTACCGCCGCCATTAGGTCCGTTTTGTCCATCATCCCACTTTTTTGTTGCGGCGCCATCCGAAAAAGTAACAGTGAAATACTTCTTGTCTATACAATTATCGAAGTTATTCTCAGAAACATTTGCTGAATTAAATATCCTAATTTCCCCTTCAACAGTGTCATTGCCGTGATATCTTGTAGAAGTATTACCCTGTATTATCCACATGGGTAAACTTACGCTTCCGCCTGTTACTTTAACCAGTGCGGCGGATGGTCCTGAAGCGTTAACTGTTGTAGCTCCTATAATGTAATTTCCATTATTCTCAGCGAAAAACATTACATACTTCCCAACATCAGCTGTTCTAGGGTTCGTTAGTTTAAATGTACTATTTGGGAGTTGACTGTTTCCGTTGTCCCCGCTTCCAGTACCGCCGCTTTGTTTTGTAAAGGTTACATCAAAAACGGTAAACTTATTGCCTTCTATAGTTGTCTTTGTTGTCGCTGCCGGTATATGCATATCTTCTTTCTCTTGCTCCATCAGCTCAGCATAACCTTTCCATTGAGCCGCTTGGAGCGGACCACTATGATCCCAAGAAAAATAACTAATGTTAACTTCAACGAACACAATGGATATATTATTTCCTGATACCGTATATATACCGCGTATATCCTCTACCCAATTGTTATCAACTTTCTCTTCACTTCTCCATACTTTGTTTGCAGCGACAATTTTCTGTACGTCCGCTCCATCTTCTTGTCTGTACCATGTACCTTTAAATGGGTCATTATCGCCCTCCGGATCGTCTTCGTCTTTGCAGGCTGCAATAGAGAACCCGATTATCGCAATAAACGCGATAAGTCCGAATAACTTGCTTACGTTCTTCATAAAAAACTCCTTTGGACTTTTAGTCCACTGAACTTTAGTTCACTAGCCGCAACGCGGCGCCTTATGCTGTCAATGTTGCTTCTTAAAATTTATCACTAAAAATCGAATTTATCAGTATGCCAAAAGGCATATTTTAAATAAAAATATACTAAATTTACTATACCAAAAGGTATATTTTACAAAAATAGGGGATTATCATATATGCCGAAAGGTATATTGTGGTATAATAAGCCGTTATGAAACAAAACGGGCTGTTGTTATCCCTTGCACGGCTTGCGTCTTCATTGTCTATCTTTGGCATTTTGCTGTGTATGCACATGAGTTTTACACTTGCTCATTTTTTGCCTTCCGATTCCAAATATGTCATGTATGCGGTTTATATCTTCTATTTTTTGGGTATTGCCGCAGGCGCGGTTATTTGCCCATTTTTCCTGCCCGTACCGACCGGAAAAAATAAACCTCTATTTCTTGGCATCGGTTTTATCGCTTTTTTAATTGTCTTTGAATTTACGCTGCGCTCTTTTGGTTTCCATGTATGGCTTGACTCCGCGGCGGTCAGAGGCATCATGGCAATTCCTGAGGGAATATTGACTACCGCGTGCTACGGGTTGTTCTATCTGACATGGCTGAAAAAACCGGCGGCAGGCGGACGGACAAACCGTACGGGTAAATTTTGTTCGCTGGTTTTAGGAGCGGCTTTACTCGGCTCCGTCCTTGCCTGTTATTACTCCATACCGCTGCTGGAGAAAGGCAGCGCGGCTTTAGACCCGATAAAAGGCGCGGTATTGGTATTCAAATTTATTAAATGGTGCATCGTAGTTTTAGCGGGAGTATTCTCAGCGGTAAGCGTATTTTTTTTTCGGAATTCGACGCGCGTTTCCGCTACGCATGACGGTAATGCGTCCGCCTCAGATATGTCAGCTAACGACGCGAACAAAGACGCGCTTGCCGTACCGATCATTAAAACCGACTGGTCAGTGATTCTAAGACTGATTGGTCTTGCGTCTGTGTTTACAATTCTGAACGGAGTTATGGATATGCGGGCGCTTCCGCTGTATACCGATGAGGCAATATACCACCCTAACTATTTGATAGTTGCGGTGGTGGTTCCTTTTTTAGGATTTTTGGCAGGGCTTTCAATAAATCGTTTTATCCGCCGGTTCCTGCTTCCTGTAATCATTTTGTTTATACTGTTCTCCTGCCTGCCCTTGTTTGAGGACTATCCCCGAATCAATATGATTATGAGTACCCTGATTTCTATTGCCCATTATACGGCGTGGATAGTTTTTACCACCGCCATTGTGGAGTTATATTCCGGCGGATTTTGGTTTTACGGAGCCTCAATCGTCATTTTTTTCAGCGTTGCTTTTGCTTTCCTTTCTCCTGTAATCGGTCCGTTTGTGTCTCACAGCAGGGAATATCAGGTGCTGTTCATAATAATAGCTACCGTGTTTTATATGCTTATGGCTTTAAGGTGGTTACTATTCCCAAAACTGCCGCGTTCTGCGACGGTAAAGCGGCAGAATCCATTTCACGTAACACCCGCTTTTAAAACGTCCAATCTTGAAGATATATTCACGGAGCGCGGACTTTCTCAACGGGAAATTGAGGTAGCCGATTTACTGGTAAAGGAAGGACTTGGGAGAAAAGAAATCGGAGAGCGTCTTTGTATTGCCCCCGGTACCGCCAAGATTCACATCAGTAATATTTATCAGAAATTCGGGGTTAAAACCAGACCCGAATTGATGGCGTTGTTTGTAAAAGGCGAATAAATTTGATGTTTGCTAACTCACATTTTTTACTATATATTATCCTTAATTGATATTTTACAGGAGCGTACTATGAACCGCGAAACCAAAATAAAAGAATTAATTTCCAAAATGACGCTGGAAGAAAAGATTTCTCAATTATTTTACAAAAGCCCCGCGATTGAACGGCTTGGGATACCCGAATACAACTGGTGGAACGAATGTCTGCACGGCGTAGCAAGAGCTGGTATCGCGACTGTTTTTCCGCAGGCTATCGCGTTAGCTGCAACTTTTGACGACGATCTTGTAAATCAGATAGCGACCGCTATTTCCGACGAAGCGCGCGCCAAACATAACGAGGCGGTTAAACAGGGTAATCGCGGTCAGTATTGGGGACTTACCTTCTGGACGCCGAATATCAATATCTTCCGCGATCCGCGCTGGGGGCGCGGGCAGGAAACTTACGGCGAAGACCCCTACCTTACAAGTAAAATAGGTCTTGCGCTGGTGCGCGGTTTACAGGGAAATGATTCCGAAAACTTAAAACTTGCCGCCTGCGCCAAACACTTCGCAGTCCATTCCGGTCCCGAAAAAGAACGCCACACTTTTAACGCGATTGTTTCCAAAAAAGATCTCTGGGAGACCTATTTGTCGGCGTTCAAGGCGCTTGTATACGGCGGGGTTGAATCCGTAATGGGCGCGTATAACCGCACTTTAAACGAAGCATGCTGTGCAAGTAATTTCCTGCTTAAAGAAATCCTTCGCGGACAGTGGGGCTTTAAAGGTCATGTTGTTTCAGATTGTTGGGCTATCCGCGATTTTCATCAGTACCACAAAATCACAAACTCGCCGGAAGAATCTGCGGCTCTCGCCTTGAACGCCGGCTGTGATTTGAACTGCGGCTGTACCTACCCCATGTTGACAGTCGCTCATAAAAAGGGACTTGTCAGCGAGGAAGCGATTAATACGGCTCTTGAGCGTTTACTGCGAACGCGTTTTAAGCTTGGAATGTTTGATCCGCCGGGGTCGGGTAAATACGGCAAACTTGGGCGTAAAGTTATCAACTGCGAAAAACACAAACGGCTTGCCCTAAAAGCGGCGGAGAAATCAATTGTTCTGCTCAAGAACGACAACGGTTTTCTGCCTCTCAATTCAGATCCAAAAAATATCACAGTTGTCGGTCCTTCTTCAGCTAACGCCCACGCGCTCTTTGGCAACTATTACGGAATCAGTTCGCGCTTTATTACCATACTGGAAGGACTTGGCGGCAAAATTAAAGATAAATTCGGTATTAATCTGGAGTACCGCCAGGGATGCCTTATGTACAGTGAAAACAGCAAAACGCTTGCCGCTTACGGAGAGGCGACAGTCTCCGATTTAATTATCGCCGTAATGGGACTGGACGGCGCTATTGAGGGAGAGGAAGGCGACGCAATAGCTTCGGATTCCAACGGCGACCGAGATACGATTGAGCTTCCGTCGTGGCAGTTAAATTATCTGCGAAAGGTGCGGGACGCGGGTAAAAAAATAATCCTCGTTTTAACAGGCGGCAGTCCAATCGCCTTTCCCGAAGATATTGCGGACGCTGTTATTTTCGCGTGGTATTCAGGCGAGTCCGGCGGCAAGGCGGTAGCTGACATAATCTTCGGCGATACTGTCCCGTCCGGAAAACTTCCCATCACTTTTCCCGCTTCCACAAACCAGCTTCCGCCCTACAATGATTATTCCATGAAGGGACGCACATATCGATACATGACAGAAAAGCCCCAGTATCCATTTGGTTTCGGTCTTTCCTATACAACTTTCCGTTTCGATTCAATTTCTCTGTCTTCGCCCGCGCTATCCGCAGGCGGCGCTGTAAAGGCTACTGTAACCGTAACCAATACCGGCAAAAGGGACGCTGACGAAGTGGTGCAACTGTATATCTCCAAAGACGGACGAGGCGAAGACGAACCGCTTTCATCGCTTAGAGGTTTCCGCCGTATTTTTATACCCGCGGGCAAAACTAAAAAAGTGGAATTTGATCTGCCCTCTTCGGCTTTTGAAACGGTGAGCGCGGAAGGCGAATACAGATTAATTTCCGGTTCTTACAATGTTATTGCCGCTGATGCCGCGCCTGTGGCAATCGCTGTGGAAAAAGGCGCGCCGGCTCCTGTTTTTGCTAAAATAAAAGTTGAAAATTTTTGATATATTTTTTACTTTTTAAAGAGTATGCAGAGATGATCGACACCACTTTATTAACAAATTATGTTATAATATTAACCATGAAAAATATAAAAGATAAATTGATATTAATAACCGGAGGAGCATCCGGTATCGGGCAGCTTATGGCGTTTGCTTTTGCGGAAAGACACGCAAGGGTAATTATTTGGGACATTAACGAGAATGTAATGAAGACAATGGAAGATGACGCCCGCGCAAAAAATATTTTTATACACGGGATGGTCTGCGATGTGTCCGACAGAAACGCCGTTTACAGTCAGGCGCAAAAACTTACCGCGGAGTTTGGACCGTTGGACATACTTATTAATAACGCGGGGATCGTATCGAAAAAAGGAGAGAACGTCGTCGGTCCCGCTTTCCTCGGCGTTTCCGATGAAAACATAATCAAACTTATGAATATCGACGCGCTTTCTCTTTTCTGGACAAGCAAAGCGTTCCTGCCTTCCATGATAGAAAGAAACACAGGTCACATTGTTACCGTCTCTTCGTCCGCCGGAATTATCGGCGTAAAGGGACTGGCGGATTACTGCGCCGCGAAATTCGCCGCTTTCGGCTTTGATGAATCTCTGCGTATGGAACTGCGGCGCATGAAAAGCGCGATAAAAACTACCGTAGTTTGTCCGTTCTTTATTAATACGGGAATGTTTGAAGGAGTAAAGACGCGCTTCCCGCTTATTCTGCCGATTCTTAAAAAAGAATACGTTGTAAAAAGAATAGTTAAAGCTGTATTGAAAAACAAAAAAAGGCTTATCATGCCGCGTTTTGTATATTCGATATATTTACTGCGGCTTCTGCCTCCGACCATAATGGATGGGATTGCCGACTTTTTCGGCATCAGCCACGCGATGGACGACTTTAAAGGCAGAGCGTAAATTTACATGTTCCCGAACAACTCTATTTTGTTGTAAAATAAATTATGGGAACTCAAGGATTATTTAAACCAAACTCTTACGTTTATTTTGTCGGGATAAAAGGGACAGGCGTATGCGCCCTTGCCGAGCTTGTGCATAATTCCGGAATAAAAGTTTCCGGCAGTGATATTTCCGAAAAATTTTATACGGACGAAATTTTACAAGAACTTAAAATCCCATACTACGAAGAATTTGATGCGAAACATATCGATAAAAATATCGACATGGTTATTTATTCCGCCGCGTACGGCGCGGATACAAACCCGGAACTTGAAAGAGCGCAGGAACTTGAAATCCCTATGCTTAAATATACCGACGCACTCGGCGCGTGGTCGGCAAAGTTTGATTCAACAGGCGTTTGCGGCGTGCATGGAAAAACCACAACCACGGCAATTTGCGGCATAATGATGAAAGCCGCCCGTCTCCCCGCGCAGATACTTGTCGGAAGCGCGGTGATTGATTTCGGCGGCAGGTCAACTATCAGTCTTGGCGATAAATATTTTATCGCGGAGACTTGCGAGTACCGCAAGCATTTTTTGTCTTTTCATCCCAAGCGGATAATTTTAACGTCGGTGGAAAGCGACCATCAGGATTTTTTTCCCACTTATGAATCAATCCGCGACGCGTTTGTCGAGTACTGCCGCTTGCTTCCCGAAGGCGGTCAGTTGATTTACTGCGCCGACGATTCAGGCGCGTGCGAAGTCGCGAATATTATTAAAAACGATAACCGCGGGATACAACTTGTTCCGTACGGATTTACCGCGGAAGGCGATTTTAAAGTTAATTATTACAAAGTTGAAAACGAGAAAGGCGTTTTTTCCGTCGCGGGTTTTCCCGAAGAATTTAACATACGCATTCCGGGAAGACATCAGGCTTTGAATACCGCGGCGGGGTTAGCGCTTGCTTCTTCGCTGGTAAAAAATGACGGCGCGGCAAACGGAACCGCGTTAAATAAAGAACAACTTGAGTCCGTTAAAAACGCGCTGTTAAATTTTAAAAGCACCAAACGCCGAAGCGAGATAGTGGGTGAGACAGGCGGAATAATTTTTATGGACGATTACGGACATCATCCCACGGCAATTAAAACGACGCTTGCGGGCATTAAAAGTTTTTATCCTAAACGGCGGCTGATTGTAAGTTTTATGTCGCACACATATACCCGCACATCCGCTTTACTTGATGAATTTTCAAATTGTTTTAATGACACCGATATTCTTTACCTGCATAAAATTTATGCGTCCGCAAGAGAAAATTATAAGGGCGGAGTTAACGGATTTACGCTCTATGAAAAAACATCCGCAGTTCGCTCTAACGCGGGTAAGGGACAAACTTTCTATACCGAAGAAATAGACGACGCATTCCAGCCGTTAAGCGAAACTTTAAAAAGCGGCGATATTTTTATCACTCTTGGGGCGGGAAACAACTGGCCGCTTGGCGTTAAACTTTTTAAATATTTTAATTCAAGAAATGAGGAAAAACATGGTTAGCATGACAGGTTACGCATACCGCGAAAAATCAGGACAGGAGCTATCGGTCTCTGTGGAAATTAAAGGCTGTAACAGCCGCTATTTGGAAATATCCGTAAGCCTTCCGCCGTGGCTTTCAATGCTGGAAATGAAGATCCGCGAAAAAATTTCATCGGATTGCGGCAGGGGTAAGGTAGATATTTTTGTCCGAGTCAGGGAGCATAACGCGCCTGTCAATATAAGCGTAAATAAAAACGCGGCAAAGGCTTATTACAACGCTATTAATGAAATGGCGAAAGAACTCGGCATAAAAGAAAAACCCGCGCTGTCTACAATTTTGGGAATGGAAAGCGTTTTAGAGATAGAAAAAAACCGCGATGAAGAACGCTACTGGCGGGAAATAGAACCGCTGTTGAATGAGGCTGTTAAAAGTTTTTGCGAGGAGCGGGAGAGAGAGGGCAAGCACACGCAGGACGATATTCTTTCTCATCTTGGAGCGATAGAATCATCGTTAAAAAAAGTTTCCTCGTTTGTTTCCGTAATTGAGCAAGCCTTAAAAGAAAATATTAAAACGCGGTTTGCCGAATTGCTTGGGAATCAGGTTGATGAAAACAGGGTGCTTGCCGAAACCGCATCGCAGCTTTTAAAGTATACAATTTCCGAGGAAATCTCCCGCCTTACATCTCACCTTGCGGAATTCAGGGCGGAGACCGAAAAAAATCCGCGACCAGGTAAAAAGCTGGATTTTCTTTGTCAGGAAATTAACCGCGAAGTCAACACAATCGGCTCAAAAAGTGCTATAATAGAAGTAACGAATGAAGTTGTAAAAATGAAAGAAACGCTGGAAAACATAAGAGAGCAGTTAAGAAATATTGAATAAAACCTCATAGGAGGAGAAATGAAAGAGGATATCAAAATTGCTATTTCGGGAAGAAGCGGATGCGGAAATACAACGGTTAGCAAAATGGTAGCGGAAAAAATAAATTTAAAATTTATCAATTTTACTTTTCGATCCTTGGCAGAAGAAAGAAATACAACTTTAAAAGATATACTGGAACTTGCGGGAAAAGACGATTCAATAGATAAGGAAGTAGACGAGCGGCAGACAAAACTTGCCGCTGAAAGCGGCGGCTGTGTATTAGGTTCTCGTCTTGCGGTTTGGATATTGAAAGAAGCGGATTTAAAAATCTATCTTGACGCGGATCCGCAGATAAGAGCGTCGCGAATTGTAACCAGAGAAGGCGGTAAACTTGATGATGTAGCCGCGGTTACGGCGGAGCGCGACAAAAAAGATCACGACAGATACTTGCGCCTTTACAGCATAAATACCGATGATTTTCAATTTGTAGATTTAATTATTGACGCCGGAAATTACACAGCCGAACAAATTAGAGATATGATTGTTGAACGTGCCAAGCGTGTAAAATGATAGATAAAGTAAATCAGCATAGTAACAATTCCGAATTATTTTCCAAAAAAACCGAAGCGATAAAAACTCAAGCCTCAGCAAACACTCCCAAACCGTCTGTTTCTTCAAGTTCTAACACACCGCGTGCCGGCACGTCTCTCTCCGCTACTTTGGGCTTGCCGCAAGACAAACTTTCGTCCTCTATAATTTCCTTCGCTAAATTTTTTTCCCTCCCCTTAAAACCCCAACTGCTAACCGAGCTACGTCGATACGCTCTCGCGCCGCCTTCGCAAACTGCGAACCACTACTCTTCGGCGGCAACCGCCGCAACCGCAAAACCCGCTTTGGCAAACGCAACCGCCGCAGAAAATACAAACGCCTCTTTTGCAACAGAAAAATCCCGTCAAGCGCTTTCGCTCTCCGCCGCCGCAGCGGAAAGCAAAGGTGTGGAGTTAACCCCAAAAGGACTTGAATCGTACGCGCAAGCCATAGACCCCGATTCGCGGCGGCACGACGAAGACCGTCAGCGAAGGCGGCGCAATAGGGAACAAGATGAGCAGGAAGAAAAAAATTCTTTAAAGACTGAATCTGTAAAAAAGCCTCAATACGGCGAGGCTTCCTCTACTCAACTTACCGCAGACAGTCTTAAAAAAATGTTTTTTGAAAACGAAAAACAAAACCCTCTCCTTGAAATCCTTAACAGACTGCCATGTAAAAACAGACAACGCTGGATCGCGCTCCCCTTTAATTTTGAGGAAGGCGATAAAAATTACAATGTCTCAATGAGGGTATTGCTTGATGATGAGCGTTCGTCAAATCGCGCTGTCTGCATGGCGCTGGATATTTTGGAAAGCGCGGAAACAGCGCCTGATCGAAGATGGCTTTTTGTTACAGAATCCGCAAATGACAAACCCATGCGCGTGTCGGTATACATTCAAGATGAACTTTCACAAAAAAGTCATTCCGTGTTTAAAACTGAATTATCTAACCTTTTTAATATTCCTCCCGAACATATCAATATAAAAAAAATAGAGGAACCCTTTCCCTATGAGTCTTCCTTTGTGGAAAGTTTTTCCCTGATAGACGAGGCTGTTTAACATGAAAAATAGAAAAATTGCCTCCGCTATCGGCTATACATCTGGCGATCCCGCCCCCGTGCTTTTGGCTTCCGGCAGGGACAGGGAAGCGCAGAGGATAATTGAAATTGCGCAAGAGGCAGGGGTAGCAGTGGTGGAAGACTCGGCTCTTGCCGCCCTGCTGGATACAAGCGCAAAACCGGGCGATTTTATCCCGTCATGGTGCTGGGAAGCGGCGGCAAAGGCGCTTGCGTTCGTAATTAAAGCCGATAAGCACCCCTATTGACATTTTTTATCGTTTTTGTAAGTATCAATATAAGGTTTTGATAGACGGATTTTATAGAAGAATAACTAAAAACTTCAGTTTTTAATTGTTTTTTATAAGTCCGTATCCGGCGGCTGTCGTATAACGGCTATTACCCCAGCCTTCCAAGCTGGAGACGTGGGTTCGACTCCCATCAGCCGCTTTATTTTGAAGCTTTGCTTCAAAATAAAGCGGCTGCCTACGGACAAAATGTTATTTTAGTTGAGGATTTTTTGGAGTAGCGTAAGGTTTCATAAAAAAGATTAGTGGTTTATCGGTTTTTTGTCCTTCGGTCAGCCGCTTGCCTTTGCTTTTCTTTTTTGAAGCGGGGCTTCAAAAAAAACGAGGTGAGAGTAAGTTGCTTACGGACAACTTGCCATTTGTGTAATTGTTTTTGGGGCGCATAACTCAGCTGGTTAGAGTGCTTGCTTTACACGCAAGATGTCCCTGGTTCGAATCCGGGTGTGCCCATGTGTTATTTATAAAGGAGTAATAAATGAAGAAATTGTTGTGCGCGTGTTTGGTTTTGATTTCGGTCTTATCAATATCATGTCAAAAAAAATCTGCGGGGTCCGCCGATGATATGGGCGTGACTGTCCGTCTTCTTACGGACGCTTCCGGCGTTGACGATAAATCTTTTAATGCCGCAGCTTGGAGAGGAATTCTTGAATTTTACGGCGATACGGAGAAAAAACCAAAACATAAAGGAAAGGCTTATGATTGGGTTACTACTCAGGATCAAAGTATGTATATTCCCAACCTTAGAATGGTTACAGATGAAGGGTACGATTTAATTATCGTGAATGGTTATACATGGGACGAATCTTTAACCGTTGTTTCCAATGATAACCCTACTCAAAAATATCTTATTGTCGATGTCGATTGGGTCGAGGCGGGCAATGTAATGCAGGCGGTTTACGCGGAGCATGAAGGCTCTTATCTTGTCGGCGTCGCCGCGGCGTTAAAAGCGCTTGAAGACGGCATAACTTCACCGCGTTTTGGTTTTATCGGCGGAGAGCCTTCTTCGGTTATTACTAAGTTTGAGGTTGGTTATGTGCAGGGTATTCTTTCAATTATTCCCGACGCGGAAATTGTGGATTATTATGTAAACAGTTGGAATGAACCCGGTCTTGCTAAAACCCAGTCGATGAATTGGTTTGATTCAGGCGTTTACGCGATTTTCTCCGCGGCGGGAAACAGCGGCAACGGAACTATCGCTCAGGCGAAGGAATACCGCGTCGCGGGCAAAAATGTCTGGGCAATAGGAGTGGATTCCGATCAATATGAGGACGGACTCTATAACAAAAAAGATTCCGCCGTTCTTACATCAATGGTTAAACGCGTGGAGAACAGCGTTATTTTTGCGCTTAACGCGGTAAAAAATAATACTTTTGCCCCAAGCGTTATAGTTTTTGATTTAAAAGCCGACGGTGTTGGATATTCCGACAAGAATTCCGCATTAAGCAAAAATATAATCGAAAGATTGGAACTTGTAAAAAAACAAATCGTGAGCGGAAATATTAAAGTAGAGGCGACTCTTGCGGATTCTCTGCGTCTGCCGGGTTTCCCAAAAAATTTAAGGGCGATTGACGACTAAAATTAAAAGATTAGAAGACAAGATTCTTGATATCTTCACAGGCTCTAACGCCATAATCTCAGTTTTAGTTGTGCTTCTTGGTTTCTTTGTCGCTACGTTACTCATTCTGATAATCGGGAAAAATCCGTCTGTCATGTATCAGGCTATGCTGCAGGTTGTCAGCGGATTTGATTCCCGCCGCGGTACTTGGAACATTCGCTATGTCGGGGAATGGATAGTAATTTCCATGCCGCTTATTTTGTGCGGTTTAAGCATGGGGTTTTCCGTCCGCGCGGGATTATTCAACATCGGGGCGGAAGGACAGTACATTGCGGGGTTAACGGCGGCTCAATTAATAGCCGTTGGTTTTACAAATGCCGCCGGAGAGAAATTTCCTGTTCATTTTTCGCTCGCCGTGTTAGGCGCAATGTTTTTCGGGGCGTTGTGGGGCGGCATATCTGGCTTTTTCAAAGCAAGATACAAAGTATCGGAAGTCGTCTCCACAATCATGATGAACTACATCGCTTTTTTTCTGCACAGGTTTATATCTTTGAGTATTCCGGGGAGCAACACTTTCAGAACTCCTAATTTCCCCGACAGCGCGTCCCTTTCAAATCCGGCTTTAATGGCAATTACAAATAGATCGAGCCTGAACAACGGTCTTTGGTTTACCATAGCGGCTGTTGTAATTTATTGGCTCATAATGGAAAAAAGCGCGTTTGGTTTTTCTCTTAAAGCGACCGGCTTCAACAGAGAAGCGGCTTTATACGCCGGTATGCGCGTAAAAACAAATATCACAGCGGCAATGGCGATCTCAGGCGCTTTTGCGGGTCTTGCCGGCGCGGTTGTTTCTCTGGGAATTTTCAGTTATGGGCGAATATTAACGTCGTTTGACAATTACGGTTTTGACGGCATTGCTGTCGCTCTTGCGGGTAATTGCTCGGCGTTGGGAATATCGATAATGGGACTCCTTTTCGGAATGTTAAAATCCGCCCAGCCCTTAATGCAGCTGCGCCAGATACCAAAAGAAATTGCGTCGATTATTATCGGCTTGGTTGTAATTTTTATCGCTCTGCGTCCGGGCGTTCAAATGTTTGTAGAATGGCGAAAGAAAAAAAGATTAAAAGATTAAGACAAAAGTGCCAATGGTAATTAATACGCCGCCGATAATTGTTTTTACGGTTATCGCTTCTTTTAAAACAATAAATGCCATTATCATACCGAGTACTAAACTGAATTTATCTATGGGAATAACTTTTGACGCTTCTCCGATTTGTAACGCTCTGAAATAACAAAGCCACGATAACCCCGTCGCTATTCCCGATAAAATTAAAAAGATTAGATTTTTATGCCCGATATTTATAATCTCATTGTGTTTTCCTGTAGAAAAAACAATAATCCATGACATAATAAGAACGACAACAGTTCTAATTGCGGTCGCCAAATTTGAATTTACATTTTGAATACCGATTTTTGCGAGAATCGAAGTTAACGCCGCAAAAAATGCCGATAGTAACGCGAATATAATCCACATATAAATATTATATATTACTTTTAATAAATTGGCATGCTCTTATCTACGTCGCGCGCCCACGCGTTAAGCCCGTCTTGCAGATTCAGCAGTTTGCCTTTGTAGCCCGCGTCCTGCAAAGTGCGTATTCCCAAAATACTGCGCTGTCCTATTTTGCACAGAAACACCGCGTCTATGGACGGGTCTAATTCTTCCATGCGTCTTTCAAGCTGACCAAGCGGAATAACTTTTGCGTCCGGGAATTTTACAATGGCGCGTTCATGAGGTTCGCGTATATCTATAAATTGAATTTTGTCTCCGTTATCAAGTCGTTTTTTTAAATCAAGAGCGGTTATAGTATCAATCGGTTTGCTGTCGGTGTTTTTTTTCAAACCGCAAAATTGTTCATAATCAATTAATTCGTGAATAGTGGGATTCTTCCCGCATACGGGGCAATCGGGGTTTTTATCTAATTTTAATTCGCGGAACGACATGCGCCACGCGTCAAACAAAAGCAGTCGCCCGATAAGCGGCTTTGCCCCGCCCACAATCAGTTTAATTGTCTCCGCCGCCTGAATGGTTCCTATAATACCGGGCAGTACGCCCATAACTCCGCCTTCCGCGCAGGAAGGAACAAGTCCCGGAGGCGGCGGGGAAGGGTACAGACAACGGTAACACGGACCGTCTTTCGCGCCGAAAACGGTCGCCTGTCCGTCGAACTGAAACACAGAGCCGTAGGCGTTCAGTTTGCCCAGAAATACGCAGGCGTCGTTTACAAGGTAGCGCGTTTGGAAATTATCTGTTCCGTCGGCGATAATGTCGTAATCGGCAAAAAGTTCCAGCGCGTTTTTGCTGGTAAGCATTTCGTTATGTGTCACAACATTCACCAGCGGATTTATTCCCTTTATTCTGTCTTTTGCCGAAGCAACTTTTGGTCTGCCCACATCGCGCGTGCTGTGAATAATTTGCCGCTGAAGATTTGATTCGTCTACCACGTCAAAATCCACCAGCCCGATTGTCCCCACGCCCGCCGCCGCAAGGTACAAGGCAAGGGGAGCGCCAAGCCCCCCCGTGCCGACAATGAGAACTTTAGCCGCCTTTAATTTTTTCTGCCCCTCAACGCCGATTTCCGGCAAAAGCAAATGGCGGCTGTATCGCCCGATTTCTTCGTTGGTAAGCTCCGCGCCGCTTTCGCCACTGCCGCCTGCGATTGCCGGGACAATCATCAGTTCGCCATTATCCGCAATGGGCGTATTCAGTCCCTGCAAGCTGTTGATATTTGCGCCGCCTACGAACAAGTTGATAAAGTCGCGAAGCTGACCGTCTTCCGTGAAGAGGTGGGTTTTAAGAGCGGGGTAGGCGTTTGCAAGAGCGTTAATCGCATCGCCCGCCGTGCCGCCGTTTACTTCCACCTCCGCGTTGCGCTCAGTAAACGCTCTAAGCGCGTAAGGAATAAGAACTTTTATCAATTTATAACCTCCATTTTAATTTATTCAGTGTGTTATATTATATTTTATTTTATGAAAATTATCTATAGTCCGCGCCGCCGAACCATTGTAATCACCAATCCTCTTGATACAATAGATTAAGGAGTAATAAACATATTTTTAGCTTTTCTTTGCAAATTTATTATGTTATATTATAGTATATAAACTTATGGAGAGTTATTATGGTAATACTCAAAAGACCAAATAGTATCCATTTTTTCATAATTGCTTTATTTACATTATTACTTTTTTGCGGTTGTGTTACACTTGAAACTTATATCAGGAATGAAGAAACTTATTCGCGGAATATTCCGATAGGAAACAAGCCGACATTTCTGATTTTTGGTGAAAACTTGATTCTAAACGACTATTCGCTGCGTTTCAAGAGAAATACCCCGGGCAATGTTTCATACACTATACTTTCTACTTATAGCAGAAATATATCAGGCAGAAGGTATGATTTTTATAAAAAAGGACAAAAGTTATATACCGTTGATATAATTACATCGAATAGGGAATTATATATTGGAAGTGTTTTAGACGTAGATGTTTCCGTAAAGTATGATATTAATATGTCAATAATTATTCATAATAACTATTCAAAGGAAGAATTCAAAGTTAATTTTAATGAACAACAACCGTATGTTATTTTTTATGATAGCAATATGGGGGAAATAAAATTCGACTATTATAAATCAAGAAATAAAAACTCTCCACAATTAGAATATGAAGTCCTTACAGGATTTAGAATAAGCGCTAATAATGAAGAATACGGGATTCTAGCATTTTATCCTCCTTCATTATATATAAAAAATAATAATGAAATCAGCGACAAAATGGCTTTGTATATATTGGCGGTATACGCCCATTATATTAACTATGGACGTAAATAGATTATTGACATCCAATTTCACATTTTAGTTTTCAGGATAAATTCGCCTATTATATTGTTAAAGGTGGTTGGGAAAACCGCTTTCAACAGGCGGAACGGATTGTGTTTTTAGGACATGGTTTACAAAATTATATTTCATAAACAATAAATACGCTCATTGTATCAGGAGGATAAAAATGAAAAACTTGTTAAAAGTACTTTTGCCTAAGCTCTAATGCCTCACTAAAGCACATTTTTTACTGACTTACCGAAAATAACGCCCAAGTTGCCGTTTTCAAGACTTAAGTTTCATTGGCAGGATGAATATTTATAACTATTCTTAATCAAGGTGATTTTAAAGGAAAAACATGGTGAAAACAATTTTTAAAATGCTTTTGGCAGTGGTTTTTTACTTGGTTCTGTTTATAGTATCAACCGCTTTATTGCCATTTTCACAAGGATTTAAGGAATTAGGTTCTTCCGGAAACTCAATGTCATTAATATTCTTTTTAATCAGCAGTGCATGGACTTGTTTTTCAATTTGTTTTGTAATTAAACACACAGACTATTACGGGAAAAAATTGTTTTTTAATTTATTATTTGTATTTTTCTTTGTGCAGTATTTTATGACACAAATAGAAACATTGTTTTTTGGTCATGCGTTTACCGTTCTCACAAAATTTGACATTATTTTATTAATGCTTGCCGGTTTATTCCCATTATTGGGATCAACAGCGTTATTGGTAAAATTTTTCCAAAATAAAAAAGCCATATATAAAGAAGTTAAAATAAATATAAAAGATATTCTTATAAAATTGGGTATTATTGGCGTAATATATTTATGTATATATATGTTATTTGGGTACTTTGTGGCATGGCAATTTGAAGACCTGCGAATATTTTATTCAGGTTCAAGCGAGAAATTGAGTTTTTGGGGTCAAATGGCAAATAATATAAAATCAAATCCTGTAATAATTCCATTTCAAATATTACGCGGAATATTGTTTGGCGCGGCAATTATTCCCATAAAACGTATGATTAATAAAAGCAAATTTATTTTCATATTAAGCGTATGTCTTATATATTTATGTACGGCTATTGTGTTAATAATCCCCAACGTATTATTCCCGGATATGGTAAGAATTGCGCACTTATTTGAAATGTCAAGTTCAATGTTACTATTTGGAATTATTGTTGGGAATATATTGTGGGTTTTGTAATAAATAAAAATATTGTAACATGAAAGTAAAGGAAAAAAATAATAGAAAGGAATTAATAGAAATATAAATAGAAAATAGTTGGCAAGAAAAATAAAAATCAGTATAATATAATAAGAAATATTATGGATGAATATGTATTAGAAAATCTTAAGAAAACAGTAAAACAATTAGTTTTTTTACCGGATGAAGAAATAGAAAATATTATATCGCATAGTATAATAAAAGAATATTTTACCAATGAATATTTTTTACGCGCAGGAGAAATGAGTAGAAATATTGGTTTTATAATTGAAGGATTGTTTAGGATTTATTATATTGACATGGAAGGAAATGAATATATAAAAAATTTTAAATCAACAGGACATTTTATGTCTTCAATGGCCGCATTGCTTTTAAATGAGCCTTCAAAGCTGAATATTCAAGCATTAGAACCTTCAAAGGTTATATGTATAAATTATGATACCATTTTAAAACTAGCTGAACAGAATATTTTATGGCAAAAACTTCTGCGAAAATCAGCTGAAATTGATTATTTGGAAAAAGAAAAAAGAGAATCAGATCTGCTTTATTTTGATGTTAAAGAACGTTACTTAAATTTCATTAAAGAGCACCCTGATTGGGCGGAGCGGATTCAACAGCAATATATTGCCTCTTATTTAGGTATGACTCCTGAAACATTAAGCAGAATACGTAGTAAATCAATCTGTAAGAAATAAAATATGCCATTAAAATTGATCTAAATCAATTACATCGTATAATTTTTAAGTTTCTATTGGTATATGAAACGTATAATAATGTTTTTGAAATTTTTTGGGTTCATAATTATAGTTCCGGTTTATAGTCAAGTTAGTCAATCTCATTGTATTGTAGTTAGTTTTTTGCAATTAAAAGACCAATTAAATCTAGGAATGGTTTTTAACGGGGTACAGTTGGAATATAGATATGGTTTACATTGGAAGATTAACGATCATGAAATACTTTATCAGCCTAAAATTGGTTTTGGAGTTGGTTTTAATCGTGGAATGGCAGGCACTCAAGTGCATATAACTCCGGTTAATTTAGCATGGAATATGCCGTTTTATGAACAAAATGGGCATACAATAAGAGGCGGTGTAAATTTTATTGCCGATTACAATTATCAACAGTATCCTTTTTTACATGACGCTCATTTGTTTTGGACCAGTGAAATAGGACTTTCCCCGATTATCAACTATAGTTTTCAATGGGATAATAAACGTATTAATATCGGTTTGCAAAATTCACTCTTAGGTTTTACTTCGCATATTCAAAAATACGATCCTCATTTTTATTCTTTTACAGTAAAAGATTTCTTTGAAAAACCGCATAAAGATTTGAAATTTGGAAGTTTTAATAATTATAACCACACAAGTATTTCTTTTGAATTTGTTCCCAACATATTAAAGAAACATTCTTTTGCGTATGAATTTGACTATTTAGGTTTCTTTTATGGAAATAGATTTGATCGAATAAATCATAATTTGTTATGGAGGATGTCGTTATGAGAAAATCCGAAAAAATTGGATATGCTATTCTCATAACAGTATTTTCTATTTTTTCGGCATCATGTCTTACTGACGATCCCTTGAAAATACCGTATCAGGGTTTTACCCCGGCTAATCTTGCCGACGGTTGGGAAATTGCCGCCCCTGCTGAAGTGGGTATTAATGAGAAAGCGTTGGAAGATGTGTATAGATATGTACATTCGGAAGACAATATTTGGCAAATTAGAAGCCTGCTTGTATTCAAAGATAATAAACTTATTGCGGAAAGTTACATGAAGGACTGTGAAGATAGAACAAACCTTCGCCCAATTTGGTCTTGTACAAAACAGGTTACAGGCATATTAGGTGGAATTGCTGTTGATCAAGGTTTGATTTCTGTTAATGATACTCTTTTAAATCATCTCTCACAAGTTTCCAAGTATCCGGAAAAAAGTCATATAACTATTGAGAATCTGTTAATGATGAAATCCGGTATTGATTTTAACAATGAGGGCATGAGCGGGCAGTCATCGCAATTATTACAGCAAAAACCTTCAAACAGTTTGAATTATGTTCTGGGTTTAGGTATGCATTCGTCTGCCGGGAAAAAATTTAGTTATAATGACGGAGACCCTCATCTTATATCTGCCATTGTACAAGAAGAGACCGGGAAAACAATGCGTGATTGGGCTCAATCTGTTCTTTTTGATAAGATCGGAATTCGCAGGTTGCAATGGATAACTTATAAAGACGGAATAACATTTGGCGCTTTTGGTATTTTAACTACGCCAAGAGAAATGGGAAAAATAGGTCAGCTTGTACTTAATAACGGTATGTGGAAGAATGAAAAAATAGTCAGCAGTACTTGGATAGATGAAATGACATCATCAAAAGTACCTGCCAATGAAACAAACTTAACAAATATTACTTTTGGTTATCAGTGGTGGAAAGATACCGCTCGTAATGTTAGCTTTATGTGGGGGCATGGAGGTCAATTTGTATTTATCAACAGAGAAAAAAATCTTATTGTTGTAATGACGTCAGAACCCAGAACTAACGACAAATTTGAGGTTCATGCCTACGAGGGACTTTCAATTTATGATAAAATAAATAATACTATAATTGAATATTAAAATTGTATTCAAGGAAAAATAATGAATAAAAAAATAGGTATGTGCGCTTCTATAATGACGTTTTTGGCTGTTTTATCATTTGCCATTTGTATGTTATTGGGGCTTATATTAAAAAATAACATCATCGGTAATTATGGAAGTTATCTTTCATGTATATTTATTGCCTTAGGTTTTATACCAATGATTTGTTCATATTTAGCACATATAAATAATGAGAATAAAGCTTTTGGATTTATCGCATTATCATTCGCAATAATATATGCAATATTAATTATGATTGTATATTATACACAATTAACAACAGTGCGTCTAACAAATTTATCTGATGAAATTGCTGGATTATTAGATTATTCAAAATTTGGATTGTTTTTTAATTATGATTTACTTGGATATGCTTTTATGGCATTGGCGACATTTTTTATTGGAATAAAATTGGAAATAGAAACTAAACAGGAAAAAATATTAAAATATTTATTATGTATTCATGGAATATTTGCAATAGGCTGTTTTTTATTGCCAACATTAGGAGTATTCAGCGCAAATATGACCGGAGGGGATATTATGGGGATAATAATACTAGAATTTTGGTGTATATATTTTATGCCTGTATGTGTTTTATCATATAAATACTTTAAAAATAATAAACTATATACTTAATTAAATGCATAATTTAAATTGGGAAAATTATAGAAAGAACAGGAATATGACAATTATCAACTTTAAATAACTATATATTACAAGATTATTGTGGTATAATATTTCTAAGGTGATGTTTATAAAAGAATATTTTTGGAAGGAGTTTTTTATGAAGAATTTGTTCAGGAATTTTGGTTTTCTAATATTTCTAACAGTAATTGTTTTTTTTGCGGCAGGGTGCCCTGATGATACACTTCCTGCCCCAACCGGTTTAACCGCAACGGTGTACGGTAAAATTATTACGCTTTCATGGAATGCTGTTGAAAATGCGGATCAATATGAAGTATATGGTTCCTTTAAATCAGGCGGACCATTTGTATTTATTGGATATGTTCGTTCCGGGACAGCCTTTTATGTAACATCAATGGATGAGCAAGGAAATATTCCCCTTGAACCAAACACAACATATTATTTTAAAGTTTGTGCTTATAGTGGTGAATTATCGTCTGAAGTCAGTGTAACGACCGGAACCTGGTAACTTTAAAAGGGAAAGTAATTCTGAAAAAATATACAATAAAAAAAATAGTAACCGGTATTTTATTATTTGTATATATTATTACAGGATTTTTAGATTTATTATCGCATGGTGAAACAACTTATTCTTCAATAATGGGAATGGATATAAATAGAGTTTATTTCTATACTTTCTTTTTATTGATAATAGGCTGTTGGCTTCTTTATAATAAATGCTTTGTAGGAATAGGTTTTTTATCTTTAGCAACATTTAGTTCTTATTTTATTGAATTTATTATTTTACATAATTATTTTGCATCAATATTAATATATATTGGAATAATAATAGATATAATTCTTAGAAAGAAAATAAAATGGCTTATTCCGTTGATTATTGTCGGAATAATACAAGGTATAGCATTTCAAACTAATTGGTTGGGTTATTATTCGGTTGGCATTATGGAATTCTTAGCTTTATGTATAGGTTCTGTTTTTGTTGTAAGGACAATAGAATAAATATAGTAAAAAAAAATAAAAATTATAGCGTTAAGTTATTATCTTTTCCTGCACAAAATCGCTTCTGTCATTTGTAAGTTCCCAGCTTGTAAGAATCTGCGCCTTGCCTTTATCCACCGACACAATTACATACGAGTAAAAGGGCAGGGCGTGATCTTTGTCATAACCGGAAGGCGCTGAGGGGTGGTCGGGGTGTGAGTGATAAAAACCGATAACGTCGAGTTTCATCGATCTTGCGGTTTGTTCCGCTTTCATCATATCTTCGGGCGTTATAAGAAAGCGGTGGTATTGCTCCACGTCCTCCCTCGCGTTATCAATGGTTAGCGTACTCTTGACTGTTTTGATTCCCTCGTTGTCAACTTCGCCGATTAAAACGCCGCAGCATTCGTTGGGGTAGGCGGTCTCGCCGTCCGCTCTTATATTTTTTTCAAATTCAGAAGAAAGCCGCAGCATTAAATGTCTTTCCATAACGGCTGTGACATATAGCGATTGCCGTTATCGCATAACATTGTAGCGACTCGCGAACCCGCGGGCAGTGTTTTTGCTATTTCCATGGCGGCGAACACATTTGCGCCTGAGCTTATCCCGACAAATACTCCTTCTTCCGCGGCAAGCCGACGCGATGTTTTATAAGCGTCTTCTGTTTTAACAGTTATGTGCAAATCGGCAATGCTCTTATCGAATATTTTCGGCGTTATGGTCGATTCCATGTGCTTCATTCCCTCAAGCCCGTGGAACGGCGAATCCGGCTGCATAAGAACGATTTGTATGGACGAATCAATCTCTTTAAGCCGTCTGGAAACACCTATAAAAGTTCCCGAAGTACCGGTTCCGGCGACAAAATGCGTCGGTTTGCATTGGTTATACAATTCAACCCCGGTTGTTTCATAATGTGTGCGCGGATTTTCAAAATTGTCGTATTGGTTGGGGAAGAAATACAAGTCCGGTTCTTTTTTGGCTAATTCCATCACTATGCGGTACGCGCCGTCAGAGCCTTCAAGCGGGTCTGTTTCTACAATTTCCGCGCCGTAAGCGCGCATAAGTTTTTTTCTTTCCTCGCTGGCGTTTGACGGCATAAATAATTTTATACGGTAACCAAGCGCCGCGCCGAACATGGCGTACGCGATACCTGTATTCCCGCTTGTGGAGTCCAATAAAATTTTATCCTTGGTAAGTTGTCCTGAGTTAATACCGTGCAGCATCATGGCTTTTGCGGCGCGGTCTTTAACGGAGCCGCTTGGGTTAAAATATTCCGCTTTGGCAAACAGGGAAACCCCATTTGTCGAATTGAAGATTTTTTTCAGTTCAATTACAGGAGTGTTGCCTACAAGGTCTAAAACATTCATATATATTGTTTATATCAAAAATTAATAAGAATTTCTACCACGAACCACACGAACCAACACGAACAACGACAAGATTTCGGAAGATAAGTTCGTGAGTGTTCGTGTGGTTCGTGGTATCGTATTCTCTTTCTAGAATATCGCTATAACTCCGCCATCGTATTGGCTGTTGATATAATCCTTTACCTTTTGGCTGAGAAGAGCGTTTTTCAGAGCAACGATGCCGGGATCATTTTCCTTGCCTTTTTGTACAACTATTATGTTGACATAGGGGGAATCCGCGCCTTCAATTATAAGAGAATCTTTTACGGGATTTAAACCGGCTTCAAGCGCATAGTTGCCGTTTATTGTTGCGGCATCCACGTCCTGCAAAGAGCGGGGAAGTTGAGCGGCTTCAAGTTCCTGAAAACGGAAATTTTTAGGATTACCTGTAACGTCGCGGGAAGTGGCAGTCAAACCTGCGCCGGCTTTAAGAGTGATAAGCCCTTTTGCCTGAAGCAGAAGTAAAGCGCGTCCGCCGTTGGACGGATCGTTGGGAATAGCAATGGTAGCGCCATTGGGCAAGTCGTTAATATTTTTGTATTTTTCCGAGTAAAGCCCGAAAGGTTCCACATGCACGCCAAAAGCGGAAACCAGTTTTGACGACCATTCTTCATTGGATTCCAGATAAGGAATGTGTTGAAAAAAGTTGGCGTCCAAATCTCCCGCAATTACCGCTACATTGGGCTGTACATAGTCTGTGAATTCCACCACTTTCAGTGTAACTCCCTTCGCCGCCAGATCGTCTTTGATCAGGTTAAGTAATTCCGCGTGCGGAACCGGCGTAGCTCCTACAGAAACAGTTGTTCCCGCTTTTTTTCCGGTACAGGCGGTAAAAATCAACGCCATAACCAGAACGCTCGTAATGAGCAGGCTGATAATTTTTTTCATAATTTCTCTCCTTTTAAATGGTATATACCCATTTCCTACGTATTTAATAGGATTATAGGAAAAAGCGATAATTTTGTCAATAGGGTTTTAAACCAATTTTTGTGTTTTTTGCGCCCTCCACCTCCCGGATTGATCCGAAGGAGGAGAGGCAGTTATTGTTAGGCGCATGTGAGGTTATAATTACGTATATTTATGCTAAACCGGCGAATTATTTATTTAGGACCCAGTTTAAGAGCGCCTACTCTATCTTGTTCTTCTAATGTTTCATCTTCAAATTTATTTATTTTAGCATTATATTCTTCTTCTTCTCTAAGAAAAGCATTTTCAACTCCATCTTGCTCTTGTTCGCGTTTAGCTTCTTCAGCTTTTTCCATAGCAATTATTTCATTCATTTCTCTTACTCTTTCTTTTTCTTTCATAATAACCCTTCCTTACTATTTATTTGTATAATAGGGAAATTCCCCTTATATACTTTATCTATTTAGTATGTATTAAAACATTTTGCCTGTCAATAAATTTCAGAAAATATTTTCATTTTATACCTAGCAAAATGGTAGGTTTAGATAACTGCCATGATTTTCCGTGTTTTTTTTCATAAACACACGCAAGAGTCTGCCTACGGGACGAAATTTTTAGGCATACATTCAGGATACTTAAAATTTTCGTCCAATTTTTAAACTTATTTCCGGCACACCATGTTCTATATGTACAGAATTTATATCGTAAACATCTATAATAATACGCGCGGTAAATCCGGGGATTAGAAACCAATTGTTTAATTCGTCAATATTAATTTTCCAACCAATGCTCAATGAGGTCATTGGAGCTAATGGTAATGATGGAGGAAAAATTGTAGGGGTATTAAATCCAAATATTCCTAAACCTAGTCCCACAAAAAATGTTTTTGCCCATGGATACCAACGTCCTTGAATTTCTCCATAAGGTGTTAATATTAAATTAGTTCCAATATCAAAAAAAACACTAAAATTATCAGTTAAAGAACGCTCGTATCCTATACTAGGATTTGGGAAAAAAGTAGCTGAAAAATTTATACCCATTATTACTGTATTTTTCTTTGATTCTTGTCCAAAAATATTATTTGCAATGAAAAAAACAAATATAAATACAATCAATTTCTTCATAAGTTTGTATTACGTATTCTTTGCTTCTTTTGCAAAATCAATATGTGTTTCAGCAGGCGGTATACGAAATGAAAAAACCATTTCGCCATTTGCGTTTGTTAATGCCATATCACCCTTGCGGAGTATGTTCATTCCTATAATAAAATCAAAATTATTACCGCCGTAAAATTCGGCTACTTCCATGTTTGAAAATAATATACCGTTTGGTAATAATACGTCTACCAGATAAACAGGAACAAAGGCAAATCCATGAGCGCCAAGAACTTTAATAATCTTAAATGATTTTAATTGTGCGTTTTCGGCAAAATTTCGGCTTATACATGATCCGGTAGAGCCAGTATCTACTAAAGCCTTAGACTTTATTCCTATTCGACTGTCTTTTGGATAGCCGTCTACGAGAACAGAAACGCCTAGTTGTATTTCAAATATTACAGATTGTTTTTGTTTATCTGCAAGATGAATTGTTATAGCATTATATCCCAAAACAAACCGCCTGATTGTTATAAATCATGGTTTCTTCTTCATTGGTAATACAGTCCTGAATGAGAAATTCTCCCATTATAAATCCATTTTTTTTAGCGGCTGAAAGAGCGGCTTCGGTGTTTGGGTAATAACCTATAACCGCGTTGTCTTTCAACAAAACACATTCATTTAAGTGGCTTTTTATTATTCTATCTCGGTTTTCGTCAAACCATTTGTATAAATCAACTAGGTTTTCCATTATTTACCCTGCCTTTATAATATAATGGATTTACCAATAATTTCAAGTAAGAATTTTTCTCGCATAGGTTATGCAAAAGAGCCTGCCTACGGTATAAAATCCTTAGGCACTACATCTTGCTATCACCGCAATAAATTTACCGTTTTGACAAAATATTCCTGCTAATCGCTGTCCCGATAATCTGCACCGTTTCCACAAGTATTAATATAACAATAACCGCGCCGATAGTTACGTCTGTTCTGAAACGGTAGTAGCCGTAGCGTATGGCAAGGTCGCCTAAGCCCCTGCCGCCGATAGCGCCCGCCATTGCCGAATAGCCGATTAAATTGATGATGGTCAGGGCGAGACCGGAAACCAGAGAGGGCATGGCTTCGGGGATTAGCACTTTGCGGATGATTTGAAAATTAGTCGAACCCATTGCGCGCGCCGCGGTCAGTACGCCTTGTTCAACTTCGGACAGAGCGGATTCCGCGATACGGGCGACAAAGGGCGCGGCGGCTATTGAAAGGGGAATAATTACCGCAGTGGGACCAATGCTTGTTTTGATGATCATACGCGTCAGGGGTATCAGCAGAATCATCAGTATGATAAAGGGAAGAGAACGAAAAATATTGACGATGCGGGAAAGCACATTGTATGTTACACGGCGGGGAGTAAGACCTGCGGGAGAGGTAACAAAGAGATACACGCCAAGCGGGAAACCAAGCAGGCAGGCGAAAAAAGTTGATACAAAAGTCATGTACACTGTTTCCAATGTCGCCATTGGAAGCATGGATAACACGTCTATAATTTTTTCACTAAGCATGGATAAGCTCCTTTGTCGCGGGGGTTTGCGGCGATTCAAATACGGCGGCGACGCTTCCCCTTTCCACAATAACCCCTGCGTCAAGCACCGCGACTTCATGGCATATCTCGCGGATAACTTCCATCTGGTGCGTTATCAGCACCACGGTGATTTTAAGCCGCTGCTGCAGGTCGCGGATTAACGCCAGAATTGAGCGGGTGGTTTGCGGATCAAGAGAGCTGGTCGCTTCATCGCAGAACAGTACTTCGGGGTTCGCCGCCAACGCGCGCGCGATAGCCACACGCTGTTTCTGTCCGCCGGAAAGTTCTCGCAATCGCGCCTTGCGCTTGTCGGTAATGTCAACCATTTCAAGAAGTTCATTAAGACGCTTGTCTATTTGTTTCCGGGGCAGTCCCGCAATTTCCAGTGGATAGGTAATATTGTCCGATACATTGCGAGAGCCGAATAAATTAAAATTTTGAAATATCATTCCCATTTTTCTGCGCCGCTCCAGCAAAGCCGCGCCGCGCAGAGTGTCAACGCGTTCGCCGTTGTAGCAAACCTCGCCTGTATCCGGCGTTTCCAAAAGACTCATTACGCGCAGAAGACTCGATTTTCCCGCGCCGCTTCTGCCGATTATTCCGTAAATGCAGCCGGAAGGAATATCAAGATCGACTTTTTTTACAGCGGTAACTTCTCCGTAAGCTTTGGAAATATCTTTAACAACGATCATTGTTCCTTCCCCACGCTTTCCCAATCAATACTTTTTAAACGATCCAGCGCGTTACGCAGTACGGAGCGGGGGCAGGCGACATTGATGCGTTCAAAACCTTTGCCGCCTTTTCCGAAAGTTTGCCCCGCGCTGAGCCATAATTTTCCTTTTTGCGTAATTGTTTCGTCAATTTTTTGAGTGGGAACTCCAAGCGAGTTGCAGTCCAGCCACGCAAGATATGTTCCTTCAGGTTCAACAAGTTTAATTTTGGGAATGTGTTTTGCAAGATATGTTTTAAGGAAAGCGATATTTCCCGCAAGATAATCAATAAGCTGTTCCAGCCACTGCGCGCCGTCTTTGTACGCCGCTTTGCAGGAGATAAGCCCCATTATTCCCGGCTGGCTTAAACCCGATCGCGCATACTCGTCTTTAAATTTTAAGCGCAGGTCTTTGTTGGAAATAAAAATATTCGCGCTCATCAATCCCGCAAGATTAAATGTTTTTGACGGTGAAGTGTTGGTAACTGTTATATTCGCAAAATCCTGATTCATGGCGGCGAATACAATGTGCTTGTGTCCTGCCTGATTGTCAGACAATCGGGCTTTGAAAACAAAATCCTGATGAATCTCGTCGGCGATAACAGTCACGCCGTAGCGCAGGCATATTTCACCCATGCGTGTAAGCTCATCGGTTTTCCAAACACGCCCGACCGGATTGTGAGGATTGCACAAAATAAACATTTTCGCCTGTTTGATTTTTTCCTCAAAGTCCTGAAAATCTATGCTGTAACGACCATCGCTGTATACAAGTTCGTTGACAAGCAACTGCCGTCCGGTTTTTCTTATGCTTGATTCAAACGGATAATACACCGGCTGTTGTATAACGATATTGTCTCCCGGTTCCGTCAGCGAGCGGACGGCGATGTACAGAGCGTTTACCACTCCCGGAGTAATAGTCAGCCATTCGCGCTGGGGAGACCAGTTATAGCGGGTCTCGAACCACTTGCGTATAACATCAAAATATTCCTTATCCGGTTCCGAGTAGCCGTAGATTCCGTGTTTGACTCTATGGGCGAGCGCTTTCTGCACACAGGGCGGGGAAGCGAAGTCCATATCGGCGACCCATAGGGGCAGTACGTCGGCGGGTTTTCCGCGCCATGTAGGTTCGTATTTGATACTGTAGGAGTTGCTTCTGTCTATTACTTTGTCAAAGTTGTATTTCATGAAGAACCTCTACCACGAACCACACGAACACCACGAACTTTTAGTACATATCTTGCCGTTGTTCGAGTTGGTTCGTGGTAAATTTTTTGTAAACATTTATTTATTACCTATTGCTTGTTTTAAATCCGCAATCAAATCTTCCGCCGACTCCAGTCCCACGGACAGGCGCAGTAAACATTCGTCTATGCCGCGCGCTTTCCGCTCGCTTTCGGGAAGATCTGCGTGGGTTTGAAGCATGGGGTAGGTGATAAGGCTTTCAACTCCGCCTAAACTTTCGGCGTACTTAATTACTTTTACGCTCTCCAGAATATGCTCCGCCGTTTTTCCGTCCTTCACGGAGAAAGAAATCATTCCGCCGAAACCGCTTGTCTGCTTGCGGGATAGTTCATAATCGGGATGTTCTTTTAATCCCGGATAATAAACTTTTTTTACCGCGCTTTGTTCCAAAAGCCAATGCGCTATTTTTATCGCTGTTTCCTGCTGGCGTTCCATGCGAACGGCAAGCGTTTTAATTCCGCGAATAATCAGGAAACTGTCAAAGGGCGAAAGACATCCGCCGGTTGTCTTTGCGATAAATCTTAGTTTTTCATCAAGGCTTGAATCTTTTACAACCAATAATCCAGCGATAGTATCATTGTGTCCGCCTAAATATTTTGTCGCGCTGTGCAGAACAATATCCGCTCCAAGAGAAAACGGCTGTTGAAAATACGGCGTAAGAAAAGTGTTGTCAACAATAAAAAGCAATTTATGTTTTTTAACAATCTCCGCGACCGCGGCAATGTCTATTACATTCATCATCGGATTAGACGGCGTTTCTATGAAGATGGCTTTTGTGGACGGAGTAACTTCTTTTTCTATATCTTTTGCTTTAGCGGCATAAGAAAATTTTACGCCGTTTTTTTCCGATATGTGCTTAAAAAGACGGAACGTACCGCCGTAGAGATCATCGGAAGCGATGATATGGTCGCCGGGTGAAAACAATTCCATTAAAGCGGAGACTGCCGCCATGCCGGAAGAAAACGCCACGGCGTGACTGCCGCCTTCCAACGCGGCGACAGTATCTTCCAAATGTACATTGGTAGGGTTAAGAGAGCGAGAGTAATCAAAGCCGGTGCTTTGCCCAACGCCGGGATGGGCAAAAGTAGCCGACGCGAATATCGGAACAGCTACCGCTCCTGTCGTATCAAACTTTTTTTCACAGCCATGTACACATATCGTGCTTATATCCATAGTGTCCTATTTATATCATAGGTTTACTGTGTTTTGCAATCCGGCTATGCCGGATTGCTTGGAGTTTTGCCAAAAAGCAAATTACAGTTTTTATTGATTTTTCCTTTGGAAAAACCCTATGTTTTTTATAATGGCTTGTATTTGGCAAAACTCCGGTTTTTTCTTACTTTACCGCTTCAAAACCTTGATTCAAATCGTCGATAATATCGTCAATATGTTCAGCGCCAATCGAAAGACGAACAGTGTTTGGTTTTATCCCCGAATCAAGAAGTTCTTGTTCGCTCATCTGCGAGTGGGTTGTAGTAGCCGGATGTATAACCAGCGATTTCACATCCGCCACGTTTGCAAGCAGTGAAAATAACTTCAGTTCTTCGGTAAAGCGCTTGGCTTTCTCCGCGTTGCCTTTTATCTCGAATGTAAAGATAGAAGCCGCGCCTTTGGGGAAATATTTGCCGTACAATTTGTGATCCTTGTGGTTGGACAGTGAAGGATGGTTTACGCGTTCCACTTGCGGATGTTTTTCCAGCCATTTAATAACAGCTTTTGTGTTTTCTATATGACGATCTATGCGGAAAGACAGAGTTTCAAGCCCCTGTAAAAACAGGAATGCGTTGAAAGGCGACAGAGCCGCGCCGGTATCGCGCAGAAGCGTAACGCGGGCTTTAATGATGTAGGCTAAATTCCCTACAGCGGCGGTAAAAACTACGCCGTGATAGCTTGGGTTCGGCTTGGACAGACCGGGGAATTTATCGTTCTGCGCCCAATCGAATTTTCCGCCGTCAACGATAACGCCGCCGATAGATGTTCCGTGACCGCCGATAAATTTGGTCGCCGAATGTACCACGATGTCTACGCCGTAATCAATCGGGCGCAAAAGGTAGGGTGTGGCAAATGTGCTGTCTACGATAACGGGAATACCGTTACGATGAGCGATTGCGACGACCGCTTCAATATCTACGATAGTCGCGTTTGGGTTTCCTATCGTTTCAAAAAACAGCGCCTTTGTATTCGGCTTAATCGCTTTTTCAAAATTTGCCGAATCGCTGCCGTCCACGAAAGTTACATCGATACCTACGTCCTTTAATGTATTGGCGAATAAATTATAAGTGCCGCCGTAAAGCTGGTTATCCGACACAATATGATCTCCGCTTTTTGCAATGTTTAAAATTGCGTAGGTGATTGCCGCCGCGCCCGATGAGAGGGCTAACGCCGCCACGCCGTTTTCCAGAGCCGCTATACGTTTTTCAAAAACGTCCCATGTGGGATTCATAATGCGCGTATAAATGTTACCAACTTCAGTAAGCGCAAAACGATCCGCCGCCGATTTTGACGAGGGAAAGACATACGAAGTTGTCTGATAAATCGGGACTGCTCTTGCATCCGTAGCCGGATCCGGTTTTTCCTGTCCGGCGTGAATCTGAATAGTTTCAAACCGGTAATTTTTCTCTGCCATAATAATTCTCCTTATTCCTATATGTATACTATGTATTAAACTACAAATTATATATTTTGTCAATACTAATTATCGAAAAAAAGTATTTTTTTTGCCGACCGTTCTTATGTGTAGGACTAACACCAAAATAACATGATTCCTCTAAAAAGTCAAAAAACCGCCGATGTCCTATTGAAAACATAGTAAACATATAGTAATATTAGGTATTATGTCGAACCAATCGATAAAACGAAAAATCACAGTAAATGGTAAAACTTGGTCTGCCTCATGGCAGGGCTGGTCATGGATTATTACCATAGCATGGATGACCATCGCTAATTTTTGGCACCCGTTTGGGTTTTACGGCTTAGTCTGTATGTTTACGCCGATTATCATTGCCTTGGCGGGCTATGGAAAAATGAGCTGCGCAAGAATATGCCCAAGAGGGTCTTTTATCGGTTTGGTCACGCACCCCTTTGCTTTTTTCGCGCTTAAACGTCCTTCAATAACCAAGACAAAAGGATTTAAATTTGTTATCTGGGCTTTGATGATGGGTTCTTTTATCGGGCTGATGATATGGATTGTTCCGACATTGGACATTGACAGGATAGGTTTTACAATTTTGGTCTTTATGGAAACAGCCACCGCGATAGCGGTAATTTGCGGAATTCTTTTCACCCCGCGCGCGTGGTGTACGTTCTGTCCCATGGGCACTACCACAGGAAAAATACGCGATTTACAGTATAAATAGCGACTAATCGGGCTAGTATACGCCGTTTTAATAGCGTATACTAGCGTATGAGATATTCATATAAAACACAGGGAACTTGTTCCAAAGAAATTAACTTTGATATTAACGGGAATATCATAACCGATGTATCGTTTACGGGAGGTTGTAACGGCAATCTGAAGGCAATCCCCCGCCTTGTTGACGGAATGACCGTAGAAGCGATCAAAGAAAAATGCAAAGGAATCCTCTGCGTAGAAAGAGGGGTAAGCAAGGGAACCTCATGCGCGGATCAGCTTGCGATTGCGGTAGAAAAGGCGTATTTGGAACATAAATAATAAAAATTCTTCTAATAAAAATTCTTCTATACAAATCCCACCAAATATAGTAAAATAATCAAAAAGAGGGGAATAATGAAGATAAAATACAAATTAAGTATCATGATGATCGCTATCGTGGTGGTCGTGGCAGGCGGCATTGCCCTAGTTCAATTGCAGCGGGCTTCCAAAATCAGCATGGATTTAAGCGTTCGCGGATTGGAATATTTAGCCAAACAGCAGGCGACATACTGGGAAGGCAGGGAAGAAACTTACTTAGACAAGCTGGACGGAATTGCCGACATAATGGGTGAATATGCATCCGTGCCGATAAAAGATAGGCGAGATCAATATGACAATATGCTCCTTGCTACCCTGAATAATAACCCGAACTTTGTCAGTATATTTTCTGTTTGGAAACCAAATGCTATGGACGGTATGGATGCCAGTTCTATAGGTCGTCCGGGGTCAACCTCGACAGGGCAGTACGCAATGACCTACACAAGAGAAAACGGCAAGATTGAAGTAATGAAGAATCCCTTCCTTGATGAAATTAATGAATGGATAAACGGTCCCAATGCGCTCAAAGACAAAGTTGACCATCCCATATCTTATAAAGTGGACGGAAAAGATGCCTTTGTTATCAGAATCGGAGTTCCTATAACCAGAACTACTACCGACGAAGTAGTCGGGCACTTGGCTATCTTATTGGATATATCGGCGGCGCAGGCTGCGGTAACAAAAACTATCAATGATTACATAGAAATATCCCAGATGTCTATTTATTCAGGCAATGGATTTATTATGGGGAACCTGCGTCCTGAACGTGTAGGAAAGATGCTGACCGAAGTGGAAGCTTTATACGGCGTTTATCAAAAAGATGCCAATGAAGCTGTTCTTACCGGTAAACCATTCAGTTGTTCAAGCTATTCGAATTCGTTAAAAACAAATGTGAGAATTCAAATGATGCCTTTCCAGATAGGCGATTCAGACAATACATGGAGCGTAATGATTGCGTCTACGGAAAAGTACATCATGAAAGATGTCAACGCAATGAGAAATTTTGTAATTATTATGGCGTCGATTTCCCTTGCGGTAGCTGTTGTAATTATATACTTTGCTCTGAACAGTACTATCAAGCCAATCGTCAAGGTGGCGGAAACACTTAAGGATATATCCGAAGGCGAAGGCGATTTGACGCGGACTATCGCCGTCAGTTCCAAAGACGAGGTGGGCGACCTTGCCATATACTTCAATAAAACACTTGAAAAAATCAAACACTTGATCCTTCTAATTAAAACGCAGGCGGGTGTGTTATCAGGAATCGGCAATGACCTGTCCAACAACATGAACAAAACGGCGACAACAGTGAACGAAATTACCGCCCACATTCAGAGCATCAAAAGCCGCGTCTTAAATCAAGGAGCTAGCGTTACTGAAACCAACGAGACTATGGAACAAGTTGTCGCAAATATCAACAAACTCAACGGTCATGTTGAAGACCAGAGTAACAATATTTCTCAGGCTTCATCCGCCATTGAGCAGATGGTAGCCAATATCAATTCGGTTACCAACACATTGGTCAACAACACCGGCAATGTAAGATCATTAAAAGAAGCCTCCGAAGTAGGAAGGACAGGATTGCAGGAAGTAGCGGCGGATATTAAAGAAATATCCCGTGAATCCGAGGGTCTTTTGCAAATTAACTCGGTAATGCAGAATATCGCAAGCCAGACTAACTTGCTTTCGATGAATGCCGCTATAGAAGCGGCGCACGCCGGAGACTCCGGCAAAGGCTTCGCCGTAGTAGCCGATGAAATCCGCAAACTGGCGGAAAATTCCAGCGTACAGTCAAAGACCATCGGCGAAGTTTTAAAGAAAATAAAAAGCTCGATAGACAAGATAGCAAAATCAACGGAAACCGTACTTAACAGATTTGAATTGATTGACTCAAACGTAAAGACGGTTGCATTGCAGGAGGAAAATATCCGCAATGCGATGGAAGAGCAGGACCAAGGAAGCAAACAACTTCTGCAAAGCGCCGGCGGTTTGAAAGAAACAACTCAGGAAGTAAAGACCGGTTCTCAGGAAATGCTTGAGGAAAGCAAGGAAGTTATGAATGAGAGCCATAATCTTGAAAAGATAACGAAGGAAATAACCGGCGACATGAACGAGATAGCGACAGGCGCGGATCAGATGAACACTGCGGTACACCATGTCAGCGAGATAAGCGAAAAAAACAGCGAAGCAATAGACACTTTGTTAAAAGAAGTTTCGTCTTTCAAGGTAGATTAGCAATTCGGCTTTGCCGAATTGCTTAGGAGTTTTGTCAAAAAGCTAATTATAGTCTCCATTACCTTTTTTTACTTTTGCAAGACTCTATGCTTTTTTGTGATGACTTTTGTTTGACAAAACTCCAAGCTTTGATTTTTTAAGGATAATCTTTTATACAAACCCCAGTAAACTTCCGATTCTGTACACACAGAACGCCGCTAGCCACGCAATAGCGGTTTGATACACAATGATAAAAATCAAACCTTTTATGTTGCCGTATTCGCGTTTTACTGTCGCTATTGCCGCAACACATGGAGTGTATAAAAGCGTAAACACAAGGAAACTGAATGCGCTTAACGGAGAAAACAAAGTATGCAAAGTGTTCTCAAGCCCGGCGGCGCTAGCGTTGGTTAATACAGCCAATGTGCTTATGACGGCTTCTTTCGCCGTAAAACCGGTAATGAGCGCCGTGGAAATACGCCAGTCGGAGAAACCCAGAGGGACGAATATCCCGCTTAGTAACCGCCCGATTAACGCAAGCAGAGAACCTTCGCCGCCTTCGACATGGTTCAATCGTAAATCGAAGGATTGTAAAAACCATATTATGACCGTTGCTAAAAAAATGACGGTAAACGCTCTTTGAACAAAATCCTTCGCTTTATCCCAGCAAAGCTGTAATACGGTTTTGGCGGAAGGGAATCGGTAATTGGGCAATTCCATTACAAAGGGAATCGGTTCTCCTCTGAAAATGGTTTTTTCCATTATGAATCCTGAAATTACGCCGAATAAAATTCCCAGCAAGTACAAACTGCTCATTACCAGCGCTGAATGTTTTGGAAAGAATGCGGCGGCAAACAGGGCGTAAATAGGAACCTTTGCGCTGCAGCTCATAAAAGGCGTAAGCAGTATGGTCATTTTTTTGTCTCGCTCGCTTGCAAGCGTTCTAGTCGCCATAATCGCCGGAACAGAACAGCCGAAGCCCATGAGCATTGGAACAAAACTGCGTCCGGAAAGCCCGATTTTGCGTAACGGTTTATCCATGACAAACGCCACTCTCGCCATGTATCCCGAATCTTCCAAAAGTGACAGGAAGAAAAATAACACGACGATTATGGGAACAAAACTTAAAACCGCTCCAACTCCGGCGAATATTCCGTCAATCAGCAGAGAATGTACAACAGGATTTATTCCGTAAGCTGTCAATCCTTTGTCCGCAATACCGCTTAAAAAATCCACTCCCGATACTAATAAATCACTCAGTCTGTTTCCGATAACTCCGAAGGTAAGAGCGAATACCAGCAGCATTATTCCCAAGAAAGCCGGAAACGCGAAAAACTTGTGGGTTAATATTGAGTCTAAGCTCACGCTTCGCCGGTATTCACGGCTTTCATGCGCCTTTACCACGCATTTGTTGCAAACATCCTCGATAAATTGATAGCGCATATCCGCTAACGCCGCTTCGCGGTCTGTATCCATCTCCGTTTCCATTTCTTTGACTGCGTGTTCTATCGTTTCCACTTCGTTTTTATCGAGAGAAAGAATATTTTGCATTTGTTCATCGCCCTCAACCAGTCTTGTCGCCGCAAAACGCATTGGAATACCCTGTCTTTGCGCGTGATCTTCAATAAGGTGGATTGTAGCGTGAATAGCGCGATGTACAGCTCCCGAACAAAAATCTATACGTTCCGGTTTTTTTTGATTGCGGACTGTTTCAACCGCCTGTTTCATAAGCTCCGACAATCCCTGTTTTTTTACTGCGGAAATAGGAACGACAGGTATGCCGAGAACTTCCCTCATGCGGTTTATATCAATACTTCCGTTATTAGCCTGAACTTCGTCCATCATGTTCAGGGCAAGCACCATCGGTATTTGCAATTCAATTAATTGCATGGTCAGGTAAAGGTTACGTTCAATATTTGTCGCGTCAATTATGTTGATAATGCCGTTCGGTTTTTGTTTTAGTAAAAAATCACGGGTAATAATTTCTTCGCTGGTGTAAGGCGACAAAGAGTAGATACCGGGAAGATCGACAATAGAAGCGTCTTTATACCCGATTATTTCGCCCGATTTTTGATCGACTGTTACGCCGGGAAAATTCCCCACATGTTGATTTGAACCCGTAAGCTGATTGAACAGCGTAGTTTTTCCGCAATTCTGGTTTCCGGCTAATGCAAAGACCATATTACAAACCTCCGTTTTTAGCCGCGCGAGCGGCGAGTTAATCGAATTCTCCGCATTGCGGAGAAAAACCTTCGTTTTTTTTGTTTCGTGTGAACAACAACTTGCGCCGCTCATGAAACTTCCTTTATTGCAATTTTTTCCGCGTCCGACAAACGCAGAGACAAAACATAACCTCTAAGAAGTAATTCTATTGGGTCGCCCATAGGAGCCGCTTTTTTTACCGTTACGGTTGTACGGGGCGTAATACCCATTTCCAAAAGCCGCTTTCGCAGAATTTTTTCGCCGCCCACAGCCGAAACAATGCCGCTTTTACCGATAGTCAAATCTTTCAGTGTCATATAAACCTCTCTTTATGCCGCAAGAGCGGCGCGCTATTCTGCGGTAAGTTGTGACTAACCGTATGGTAAATAAAAAAGTTAGTAACAACTAACCGTTTATGTTTAAAAGTTAGCGTATCCTAACTTATTTGTCAAGCGTTTTTATAAAAATTTATAAAAATTTTTATCCCTTTAAAAACCCCTTGTTTTGAGGGTTTTTGGCGGTTTTTAGCCGTCTTATGGCAATTCCGTAATATGCCGAAAATATCTACATATGCAAAACATATTAGGAAATACCGATTTTGAGAGTACAGACATGAAAGAAAACATGGTTACTATTCCGCCAAAATACAACCGAAGCTGGGGAGCCGATTATATACTCATGGACAGCAAGAACTTTATGAGCGGTAAAAACGAAGCCGATTATACGCAAGTAATTGATATGTTCCAGAAAATATGGGATGTGTATAAATACCGTTTGTTTTCCGGTTTTTAAGATTTACTGATAAGATTAAAGGTTATCAAAATAGTAAATATACCGTAGTGCCTCACGTAAAAATCAAACCGAAAGAGGTTGACAGTAACGTTCATTACGTTTATATTTTAAGTACTTGGGTATATTTGGACGGCGAACAGCCGTTACAGACCCGGGGAGCCGCCGGGTCATAGTACCCGGTTTTTTATTTTAATCCTTCCACTGT
>Ga0268262_10000246_pt1 | contig 73366 bp, 67 predicted proteins | sample TergutNc150P3_FD_190354 | JGI IMG/M metagenome (GOLD analysis project Ga0268262, IMG submission 190354) | Nasutitermes corniger P3 segment gut microbial community from laboratory colony in Florida, USA - Nc150 P3 (SPAdes) (version 2) | ecosystem: Host-associated > Arthropoda: Insects >...
AGCGGCGGGCAAACTGATTCTACCCTTTTCATCAAGAGTAACTTCAAATTGTCCTTTTAATCGTTCTACCACTTTATCCTACAATCTCCCACTCAATCCCATTTAATTATCATTTTATAGTTTTTTTTAAAAACGTCAATCACTATTCATAATATTTTGTAAAAAATTTAAATATTTTTTTTGATTCTACTACACGTGTATATAGTATGAGGTAAAAAGCCGTCGAAATCACCTGCATTGCATTATTTTACTTTACATCTGTGTAGTAAATCAAAAAACACAGAGCAGAAAAAATTCCAGATTTATACGCATTACTTTACATATGTATAGTTAATTGACAAATAGAGAAACTGTGTCATAACAAATTGAATGAATATATCGATTCTGTGAGTGAATTTAAAAAAAAAAGAAACAAGTATCACGACAAATTGAATGAACATGTCATTTACGTTATGATTAATTATGCATATTAGTGAGTTTTTTATTGTCTTTCCCGAAGGCGACGTTCAGGAAGTACAGGGACGTCTGCCGTTTAACTCTCTTGTTGACATGAACGGGAACGTACTCAGCCTGCCGCTGCCTACAAACAAGATGATTGTTTTTAAGGTTGCCGGAATAAAGACCGAAGAAAGAACAGGCGTAAGTGAAACCTACCATTTCCTTGACTTGCTCAGCGCCGAGGAATTACTTGAGTACACACAAAACAATAGGTACTAACAACGAAAGTTCTCTGCACCGCGCCTTAAAATTCCAATATACGGGTCCCGGAGGCAAAACCGAGGCTGAAGTAGGCTCTTTTGTCGCCGACGGCATACGAAAAGACGGCGAATATATAGAAGTTCAAACGGGAAGTTTCGGACCTCTTAAAAAAAAGGTAAAAGAATTCGCCGTTATCGGCAAAGTGCGTATTATTCACCCCATAGCGGTAACAAAAACCATCGAAGTTTACGCCAAAAACGGTAAATTGCTCTACCGCAGAAAAAGCCCCGTACACGGAACGCCATGGGACATTTTTGACGCTCTCCTCTACGCTCCCGAATTGCCTATTATCCGCGGTGTAACCATAGAAATCGCTATGGTAGACATTATTGAAAAACGTGTCAAAGACGGCAAAGGCGCGTGGCGGCGTAAGGGAATCAGTATTAAGGACAAAGAAATGTCGGCTTTTCATGAGAGTATTCTTTTGGCAAAGTTGAAGGATTATCTGCGTTTTATCCCTTTTAAGAAAACGGAGGAATTTACCGTTTCATCCCATGCAGAGAAAGCCGGTGTAAAAAGATGGGTGTCTCAAAAGGCGTTATATGTGCTTACAAAGATGAATTTGATTAAAAAAGTTGGGAAAAAAGGCAACGCTTGGGTTTACTCTATCGGCGGGAAGTAGCCTGTATTATCGCGACCGGATCTTTCCATTAAATAGACTTCAACTTCAACGGGGAGCCATGCTCTCCCAAAATCTGTTTGCAGGCGCGAAGTGTATGTAAAACTGTAAAGACCTGTCGGAGTATCGGCTATGCTCTTGATAAGCTCTCCTATGCCGCGCGGGCGGTAAAGCTGCATTGCCTTGCCGCCTGTTTCTCTGCATAAATACTCAACCGGCTCGGAAACCTGACCGCCGCCGACTATGATGGCGTTAAACACTATGCCGTTATTCGCGAGAAAAGCGGACATTTCTGAAAGACTGTACTGCTCAAACGCCAAATCGCCTAAACCGCCTGAGCCGATGTATACGACAGAGCGTTTTGGGGCGGCGGTTAGAAGATCGCTTGCCGCAAGGCGCAGTCCCTGATCAAAACGCCATCGGGGGGTGTTGTCCGACGCGCCCCGTACAGCGTTTTCAAGGGAGTTGGCGTGCTGCTCTCTTTTTGGCTGAGCGGCGGCGGAAATGACTGATACTATCTTTGAATTACCCATTTCCTGTACGGCGCGGTTTATGTCGCGCGCCGCGGCGGTAAGATCGTCGCGCATACGCGCGGTTGCGTCTGAGCGTTCTACAAGGAGGGAAATATCCGCGCCGCGAGTGCGGTAGCCGGGGATATACAATACCTGATCCGTTACGGGGAAACTGTTCTCCGTCAGCAGGAAATTGTTGTTATCAAGACCAAGGATTGGGCGGCGCAGTCTGTCCTCTACGGTAAGTTCTACCGTTACTTTGGGGAATTTATTCGCGTCAACATTGCGTATCTGCACAAATAAGCCGGAAGCAAGATCGTCAAAGCGGGTTAGTATATTTACTTCGCTTGCGTTGAAGTTCGCGGTGAGTATATTGCCGTTACTGTCCATTTCCGCGCAAGTAATGCGGACGCGCTCTCCTCCAGCAAGCCCCAATTCGCGGACAATCGCGGAATCGGGGTTTATCTGCAAAATTCTGTTGGTGTCGGCGACAAGCATAGTGCCGTCAGAGAGGAATCTAAGGCTTTCAGGTCCTTTTAATCCTTGCGCGGCAAGACGCCCTAAATAGTTGCCGTTAGGATCAAACATATAAATAGCTTTTGCCGCGCTTTCGGCAATATAAATTTTTCCGTTAAAGGCGGCTATCCCAGTAGGCGAAAGCAATCCGGGAAAAACCGCGCTCTTTTTCCCGAAAGAAAGAATAAAAACGCCGTCGGGATCAAATTTTGAGATTCGGCTATTACCGTAATCTACTATATATAAGTAACCGTCTTCATCTATCGTTATATTCTGGGGACCGACAAATTGACCGTCGCCCAAACCTTTTGAGCCGATATACGCCTGCCAGTCTCCGTTGCTGTTAAGAATACTTACCCTGCCGCTCCGGTATTCGGACACATACATACGCCCGTCAAGTCCGCGGGCTAAATCGTAAGGACGGTCAAAACCGTTAAGGGGTCCTCTTTTGCGATCCTTGATTAATCCGTTTACGTCGATTTTTACAATTTCATTACTGCCGTAGGCGACCACCCATACAGTGCCGTCGTTATTCGCCAATATTGACGTCGGCTGACGGTAAAGGAGTATTTCTTCTGTTTTTTTACCAAGTATTGTTTCTTCCGTTTTTCCCGGGTAACGTCCCGCTCCTACATAACGCACTTCATCGGGCGCGATAGGCATAAGAAAGCGTCTGTTGGCGACTGTCTCTATCCGCGCACCAAGCAGCATTCCAACGCCTGTGTTTCTGCCGTAAAGATCAAGAGCCGCCCGCCACTGTCTTACAGCGGTTTCTTCAAAACCCGAACGATAATACGCTCTGCCAAGCCAATCAAGAACCAGCGGCGAATCGGGGCGGAAGGCAAGGGCGCGCTCAAAAGAATAAACCGCTTCGTTATACGAAAATCGATTATAGGCGTGTACGCCAAGCCTGAATTCGTCAGCGGCGGAAAGCGCGGCGGGACCTGTGCCGCCTGTAACGGGACCGGGGCGGATGGGGGCTTCCTGCGCGCACAAAGCGGAAATAACAAGAAAAAACGCTGTAAAAACTAGAGTTTTTCTCAAGGTTTTTCTCCTGTTACTGTTTTAAAGTGCTTTTTTATTTCTTCTTCTTCGGGAGCGATATCAAGCGCCCTGCGAAGCCATGTGCGCGCTTCCACAGGCTCTCCGCTTTTGTAGTAAGCCCAGCCTAAGGAATCAAGGTACGCCGCGTTTTGGGGTTTGAAGTCCACCGCTTTTCTGCAAAGACGAAGCGCGCGCATAACGTCTAATCCCGTATCGGCAAGGATATATCCCATGCAGTTCAACGCAGTCGCATTATCTGAATCAATTTCAAGAGTCTTTTCGTAGAGTTCTATCGCGGCTGTGTGCCTTTTTTGAAGCCACGCGGCATAGGCAAGCGTATTGTAGAGTAACGGAGATTCCATACCGCTTGATTGCAATTTTTCAAGCTCATATTCTGCCATTTTAACGCGTTTGGTTATTATATAAATATAGGCAAGAGTCATTCTGCATTGAAACACCCTTAGAATATCGTGTTCCGATGTTACAACCTGTTCCAGAAAGGTTAACGCTTCTTCATAATTTTTTAATTTTGTGTAGCACAATCCAAGATAATAGGCATATTCTATTTTTTCATCAAGGTTAAATTCAGCGGTATCTTTTGACAAAAATTCTTTTAAAGCCTGCTCAAATTCATTCTCCTTGAAAAGACGCACCCCTTCAAGAATTTTTTCGTCACGGACTGATATTTTTTCTTCTTCTTCAAATAATTCATCAATGCCGCTTTGCTGCGCAGACATGATCCCCCTCCCGCTATCCTGCCGCTGATACCGGTTGGCATGTAACCAGACTGTACGCGGCGTTGCCCTTTAAGACTTCCGCCCAATCGGAACCGTCTTCCGGTATATTATCAACTTTCCCGCATTTGGCAAAACAATACTTGCCCCCTTGCGGAGAAACAAAAGTAATAATCCTATCATTATAATACCTCATAGAAGGAAAAGAAGGAACAAGTAAAGCGGGTTTTTTTTCGATATTTGGGAAATTGACATTTACGAAACTTCCGGCTTTCCAATACCCTTTTAACGTTTCAAGTTTCTCCGTGATGTATGAAATAACCGTTTCCCACTGCCATGGCAGGTCGCTGTCAACCAAGGACAACGCCACTGACGGAATGCCGAAAAAGCTCCCCTGCCTTGCCGCCGCCGCGGTTCCCGAATAGACAATATCAGTGCCCAAATTCGCCCCCGCGTTGATTCCAGACAGGATAAGATCGGGCGCTCTTTCCATATTTAACACGGGTACTCCGTTCGCTGTTTCTTCGGTATAAATACAGATTTCGGGGATTCCTCCCAAAAGAGCGACTATAATACAGTCTACGGGAGTCCCGGAACATGACCAGGTATCTTCCTCTATTTCTTTCAATTTTAAAGGTCTGCTTAAAAATTTTAAGGAATGAGAACAGCCCGATTGGTTGGAATCCGGGGCTACCGTAAAAACCTTGTGTCCCGCGCCGCGTAAAGCTTTCGCAAGCAGTCTTATACCCTGCGAATTGATGCCGTCGTCATTTGTTAGTAGTATTCGCATACGCCCTCTTGCGTACCGGACTGGAGCTGGTAGTAGTCGTAACATTACGCCGGGATTTAACATCCGGCTCGGGGAATAATCTGGTTTTTGAAGCCAATTTTATCTCGTAAATTACATTGTGAAAACCGAATATCCGCTCATAGTCTTCAAGCCGTATTTTGTATTCATCGACAAGCTCGCGGCGGATAATAGTGTATGTACAGCCGCCAAAACCAATGCCGGTCATTCTGGAACCCGCCGCCCCTTCTATCTCCTGCGCTCTTTTTACAAGCCAGTCAACTTCGGGACAGCTTATTTCGTATAAATCCCTAAGGCTTTCATGAGAATGGTAAATAATTCTGGCGAATGAAGCCAGATCGGCGCGTTCCAGCGCGTCCGCGGCGTCGCTAACTCTGCGTATTTCTTCTACTATATGCAGACTTCTGCGCCGGACTTGCTCGGGAAAGTTACCGATTACTTCAAGAAGATCGTTAGAAGCGTAATCTTTATAGCCCGATCCTTCATATTTTTGCGAAAGAAGCTCAAGCCCTTTTAAAACATCATCATAACGAGACGCGATTTCTTTTTCGGCTCCCATTCTTGGAACGCGGGAATCAACAAGTAAAAATCGAAAATTGTTAAACGGCGATTTTATAAGTTTTACATCGTCTTTTGATGAGTCATACAATAAGAAATGATCCTTGCGGGCAAAAAAACAGACAAGATAATCCGCAACGGAAACGGAATTGCCAAATAGTTTTTCATGCGATTCCTTTAGTTTCCGCGCAAAGTCCATATCGTTTATTTGAACGCGTAAAAGACCTCTAAGGGCGGCGGCGGCGGCTGTTTCTATCGCAACAGAGGAAGCAAGACCGATATTTTGGGGAATATCTCCGCAAAAAGAGAAATTAAGCCCTTTCATTTGGCAGCCTAATTCCAGAAAAAGGGAAATTGCGGGCTTTAAATAGTTAGCCCATCGATCTTCGCGCCTGTATTTCAATCCGGCGACGGTACTTCTCTTACGTTCATCGATATCAGCGGCATAAAAACGGAAAGAATTGTCTTTTCTATGGCTTACGGCAAGATTTACATATCGATCCACAGCCGAGGAGAGGAATATTCCCGCCTCAGGCTCGCCCTGATCGCCTAAAAAGTGAATTCTGCCGGGGGACTCCGCAAAGATAACTGGGGCGGATCGGTCTTTTTCAAGATCATATTCTTTTCGGTGAATTTGACCGATATCCAGCATTAGTCCCTCCTCTTTGAGTTTTGGTAATTTTATCAGAGAATATAGACTTTTTCAATGGGGGAATTTATGAAATTATGTATATTTTTATGATTAAAAGAAAAATTTTTAACCATTAAAAGGAAAATTGGTAAGAGATATTTAAGAAAAAACAGGTACAATTTGAATTTTCTTAAAATTTGGCGGTAATTTCATGGGCGATAGGCTTAAATTTTCTTATATTTATATATGTGAGGAAGGAGTAAAAAGAAGGAGACTACTATGATGAACAAAAATTCAAATTTAATCACATGGTCTTCTACATATTCTGTAGGGATAAAATCTATTGACGATCAACACAAGGAACTTATAAATTTGGTCAATGATATGTACAACCATATTCCCGGCGATGAAAAGACGGAACGAGCTTATTTTAAGAATGTTATTCATCAAATTGTTGAGTATGTAAAAACACTTTTCGCTACAGAAGAAAAAATCCTGCTTGCGAGCAAATTCCCCGGCTACGCTGAACATAAAAAAGCGCACGATTTATTTATATTGACTGTGATTGAAAATATACGGGATTATGAGGATGGGAAAAAAATTAATCTTGCGTCATTTACCTATTTCCTTAAAGACTGGATTTTGACCCACATAGCCATAACGGACAAGCAATACTTTGATTACTTAAAAAGGATTGTTATCCGCAAAGCCAACAGTAAATCGAGCTTTACTCGTGAAGATATAGCTTGTTAATGGGAATAACCGACACAACTATTATGGCAATCAATGTACAAACATACGGAAACGCCAAAATAAAGCCAGCCGGTATTTGCCAAAAGCCTTGAGCGTAGTTTGAAAAACATTCGGCTAGGGCGAAAACGAAAGCGGCGGCAAGAATGCCTATCGGCTTTTTTACGCCGAGGAAAATTACGGCTAGGGCTATCCAGCCTTTGCCGGCGGACATTCCGGGTACGAACGCTCCCAGATTTAAACTTAAAAATGAGCCGCCTATGCCGCAGAAAAAACCGGATATTAAAAACGCAGCTGTTTGATAAAATACGGGTTTTATTCCAAGCGAAACAAGAGCGGCGGCGTTTTTATCGCAGGCTCGAAGCCTGTAACCGAACGGGGTTTTGTAAATAGCGATATGTGAAATTATCAGCAATAGTATTCCAAAAATTACATACCATATTAACAAACCGCTTGCGTTATTCGACGTGACTACTCCCTTTGTGCCGAATATTTTTTCTGAAAGAACCACACATAAACCGCTTGAGAATAAATTTATAGCGAGACCGGAAATAAATAAATCGGCGCGAAGTTTGAAAACAGCCAACGAATGTAACGCCGACAGCGCGGTCGCCGTTATAATTGCGGACAACACAGCGGCAGTTACACTGCCTGTAAAATTAAAGACCGTTAAAGAGCAAAAAGCGCCGGAAAGCAGTAAGCCTTCAAGGGCGATGTTTAATGTTCCGGCGAGAGTGGGAAAAAGTCCGCCTAAGGCGGCGAAAAATATCGGGATCATTATGGTTAATGCGCTTTTAAGCACGGGAAAAATCGCCATTTTATCCCTTCCTCTTGCGTTCAAAAATATTTTTAACAACTACGCTTGTTGATAAAAAGAAAATCACAGCCTGAATTATGTAGGAAATCTCATAAGTTATCCCGGTATTCTGCATGGCGATTCTTGCGCCTGTTTCCGTCCACGCAAGGAAGAGGGCGCAGGGTATCACGGCGATGGGGGAAAAACTTGCGATTAACGCCACAGTTAAGCCGCTCCAGCCCAGCCCTGCGGAAAATTCTTTAATTACTGAATAATGCGTTCCAAGGACAGCGACGCTTCCGGCAAATCCGTATAATGCGCCGCTCATTGCCATCGCTATAATTGTGTTCAGTCTTGTATTTATTCCGCCGTAACGGGCGAACATTTCATTTTTTCCGGCTATTCTGAATTCATAGCCCATCTTTGTCTTGTAAAGAAAAAAGTAAACTATAAAGACAAATATAAGAGCGATAAAAATTCCTGCGCTTAAACTTGATGGTCTTAAAATGAGCGGAAGCCGCATATTTTCGGCGATTTTTTTTGTCGATATAAGCGACGTTTCAGGGTCAAGGAATGGTCCTGTAACGAAATAATTGACAATCGGGATAACCGCGCATGAAAGAAGGAATGTAGTAATAATTTCGGGGGTTTTCCATATTGCCTTGCAAATGCCGCTGAACGCCGAAAGACTTGCGGAAGCGAGAACGCCTGCCGTCACGGCGATAACCGCTCCTGTTACTCCTAAACGAGTAAGAGAGAGGGCGAGCGCGGTTGTTATAAAAGCGCCTAAGTACACCTGCCCTTCCCCGCCGAGGTTAAGGTTACCGGCTTTCATGGCGATTATTATGCCTAACGCTCCAAAAATTAACGGAACAGCGGAGTTAAGCATATTGCCGAAACTGTATAAATTCCTGAATGGTCCCAAAAAGAAGTAATACAGAGTTTTTACGGGCGTATCGCTTAAAATGAATATTAGCAGGAAAACTGTTAAAAGAGAGACCGCGAACATGAAAATTACGTTTTTTCTCATAACGCCGCTCCCAATCCCTGCATGCAATTCCCAATTAATTCTTTAATACCGCTGTTTTGATCATTAACAAATTCGCCGGCTATTTTTCCCCTGTACATTACAATTATTCTGTCCGCAAGCTCAATAATCTCGTCCAAATTTGTAGAAATTAAAATAATCGCCGCTCCTTTTTTGCGCAGAGCGTCTATTTCCCCTTTTATAAATCCGCCGGAAACAATATCAAGTCCCCATGTGGGTTCCGAGAAAACAACATAATCCTTAAATTGATTTAATTCCCTAGCAAGAATCAATTTTTGTAAATTGCCCCCCGACAATGTGCCGGCTTTTTGTTTTAAATCTTGTGTTTCAATATTATATTTTTTTAACCATGAATTTATTTCTTCGCTGATTTCATTCTTTTTTGTAAGATTTTTATAGTTAAAAGAAAAATATTTATTTCTCATGTTGATTATCATATTTTCTTCGATTGTCGCGGCTACCGCGCTTCCAACCTTTACACGGTCGGCAGGTACAAAACTAAGCCCCTGATTACGCAGTTTGCGTATGTTAAGTTTGGAAATGTCTTTCCCTCTGTGCAAAATTCTGCCTTCGGCGGGGTGCAAAAAGCCGCCCAGAACCGCCTCGATTACTCCAAGTCCGTTGCCGCCGACGCCGGCAAACCCCAGTATTTCATTTGAATTAACTGAAAACGAAACTTTATCGAGTAACGGGCGTTTTTGTCCTCGTCTTCTAACACTAACATTGTCAAACTCAATTACATTGTCTTTTTTCCCGCCGCCGTTTGTGTATACTGACGGCGGCAATTTTTCTTCGCCCATCATCATTTTCGCTATTTCAAATTCATCGGTTTGGGATACTTCTTTTACGTCGACTAACTGTCCTTTACGCAGAACGGCGACGCGGTCGCTTATCTGTTTAATCTCGTTTAATTTATGCGTTATAAGAATTATTGATTTTCCGTTGTTAACAAGAGTTTTAAGCGTTTTTAAAAGCGATTTTATTTCATGCTCTGTCAGTATCGACGTAGGCTCATCAAGAATAATTATTTGGGCGTCATGATATAAAACACGGCAAATTTCCACTTGCTGCATTTCGCCAAGTGTTAAATCTTTTACCTTTGTATCCGCCTTAATCGAAAAATTGTTATCTGAAATTATTTTTTCGCAAATTTTATTTGCTTTTTCAACATCAAAGAAAATACCGTATTTACGAGGCTCAAATCCCATAACAATATTTTCGGCGGCGGTGTATTCGGGAAACAGCATAAAATGCTGGTGAACCATGCTGATATTTCCGTTTATAAAAATTTCTCCGCCGTCGTACTTTTCCAAGCCGCAGAGGATTTTCATCAGCGTCGTCTTCCCCGCTCCGTTCTCTCCGGCAACGCAGAGAATTTCGCCCTTGCGTAAATCAAGGCTTATGTTGTTATTTGCTTTTTTACCGCTTCCGGGATACTGTTTAGTTATGTTCCTTAATTCGACAATATTCATTAAAAATCTTTCATAAATTTTTCAAATTTTTCGCGGATATCAGCCGGAAGGTTTTTATATTCTGGAGCATCAAAAATAAAATTAAGATAACCCTCTTTTACCCCGATTGTCTCTGAAATACCGTATTGAATTTTACCGGCTAAAATATTTTCCAATATTTCCATTATAAGTTTTTTCTGCTCCATAATACCGCATCCGACTATGAAACCCGGAGCCATTTTATAAGCGTTTGTGTTATACCAAACAATATACGCGTGTTTGTCCGCCGCTGTTTTAACAAGCCCCTGCGCCGCTCCGCCCGCTATCGAAGTAAAAACATCGACTCCCGATTCCATCATTGCGGAGGCAAGTTCCGACGCCTTGTTAGCGTCCGCCCATGAACCTATTACGCGAAAATCAAGTTCTATTGCGGGATCAGCTTTTCTTGCGCCTTCCAGAAAACCGGGAACCATTTGCTTTGTCAACAGCGGATATTCCTGAGCCGCAATAAAGCCAATCTTCTTTTGACTGTTAGCGTACGGCATATTGCTTGTTGTAACAAGTCCGGCAAGATAACCCAAAAAATACGACTGTTCTCTTTGATTATAATTGTACGTTCTGATTTGCGGATTTCCTTCGTACTCGGCATCCGCTATTATAAATTTTTGATTCGGGAAATTCTTCGCCGCATTAGCGCAAATCTCCGGCAGTGACGGATTGGAACCGATAACTACGTCATAATCGCCGCCCGCAATCATTTCGCCTATCTGCTGTCCCCACTGAGACTGATTCATTCCCGCTTCGTATATTTTTACGTTAACATTTTTATGACTCTTTTCAAAATCAAGAGCGCCGTCCGCCATCATTTCATAGGTAGGGCTTCCGGCAATGACTCCGGTAATAAAAACAAGAACGGAAAGGCTGTCTTTTCCTGCTTGAGCTTTTTTAGTACAGCCGGCAGTAAAAAATAAGGATAAAATTAAAAAACCGGTTAATAATTTTTTCATAGTTGTTTATTCCTTATATTCTTATACTCGTAAAACAAATTATTGTAAAGCTCGGCATTAGTCTGATTAGGCTTAAAAGTTCTTTCTATATGGTAGAAAGTTGACGAGGCTTCGGCATAAGAGGCGAATTTCCCCAAAAAACAACTGCCTATTATGGCAAGTCCAAGAAGTTCCGCCTCTTTATGATTCCCCTCAACAACTTCTATTCCTGTAATATCCGCCTTTATTTGATTAAGACGGGAACACCCGGCAAGCCTTCCTGTCACGCATAACTGTTTTGCCTTTACGCCGGTTTCTTCCATAACGGAAAGCACGTCCCTAATCGCAAAACCAATGCCCTCAAGTACTGAATTGGCAAACTCGCGCCGTCCCGAAGAAAGATTAACTCCGCTCCAAACGGCGCTTAAAGACGGATTCCAAACAGGGGCGCGCTCCCCCGCTAAGTACGGAAGAAAAACCAAACCGCCGCAGCCGCTTTTGCTCTCCCCTGCAAGCGCGATAAATTCATCAAAGTTGAGTCCCAGCAAATCGCAAGCCCAATCTATCGCCTTGCCTGTGGTGTTGATAATCCCCGACAAATTCCAATACGGTTTGACAGGGTGTCCGTAGGACATCAGGCGGTTATCGAAAATACGGTTTTGCGTGCAGAGATTGATTCCTTCCGAAGAGCCTGTGCGGTCGCAAGCCTGTCCTATTTCCGTTACTCCGCTCCCCAAAATCGCGGCAAAAAAGTCCGGACCGCCTGAAATTACAGGAATGTTTTTTGAGAAACCGAATTGACTCGCGGCAGAAGGAAGAATTGTACCAAAGGCGTCGCCGGGACGAATGAAGGCGGGCATTTTATTCGCGTCCAAATTAAGTTTATCAAGAACGTCGTTATTCCAAAACCAGCGGTCGAATCCGTCGCAGGGGAAAACATTGCGCGCGTTTCCTGTGAGAGCGTAGGCAAGGTATTCGGGACAGCCAAGAAAATATTTGGTTTTTTTATACAATTCAATTTCGTCATTTTTAATGCCAAGTATTTTCGGCAGGAAAAATCCCGCGTCCACAAAACCGCCCATCAAACTAGAAACTTCTTCCTGATACTTAACAGCTCTGCGGTCAAGCCAAAGCCTTGCGTTTTCCGCGGGAACATCAATGCCGTTGTTAAGAAAAACAGGCTCTCCAATGACGGGAACAAGACTGGGACCGTTTCCGCTTATGACAATAGCTTCGACAGAGGCAAAGTTTTCAATTTGTCCATTGGATAATAATTTGCCGCTGCAAGTTTCAAACGCGCGAAGCCAACCGGAAGGTTCCGCTTCATGTTTATTTTCGTCATTAATTACAGATAACGAAGCCGAAGCAAAGGACAGGCGGTTTCCATCAATATCCCAAAGCGCGGATTTAAAAGATGAGGTTCCTATGTCTATTGTGAGTAACGCCGGTTTACGCATAATATTTCTTTATTATTTTACTATTTTTTCTATTTTAAGACAATTCTCTGCGGCTGTCTTTGCAGGCAAAATAACAAATATTAACAAAAACAAAAAAAATATTGCCGTTTCTTACAATATTTATTATTATATAATAGGGAGAGCTAAAACCCTGGCTCTGGGTTTTAAAGGAATAGAATTTTATGTTGAATTATTCGATACCACAAAAAGGTCTACTCTGTTAAAGTCATGGATGATTGGAAAGACCTAAAAAACAAACAAAGCTGTAATAAAAGGGGATATTGTTAAACGCAATTTCCCCTATTTTTTTATAAAATAAATCTCTCTAATCACATGGTTCTTTGTCAGCCCTTTTCGCTCAAACTTGGTTACAGGGCGCCATGTTTGAGGCGGGGCGAAAATTTCATAAGCGTTTTTTAAAGAGACTGTAGCGCTAAGTTCCTCAAGAGCGTGAAGGGCGTAGTCTTCCCAGTCTGTTACCATGTACAAATAACCGCCCGGTTTTAAACAATTTGCCAGAGTTTCCGTGAAAGGACGCTGTACAAGTCGGCGTTTGCGGTGTCTTTTTTTTTGCCACGGGTCGGGAAAAAAGATATGGACGGCTTCAAGAGAATCTTTCGGAAACATTTTTTCCACCGCGTAAACGGCGTCATATTCAATTATTCTTATGTTGGAAAGAGAACGTTTTTCAATTTCCCATAACAGCTTGCCGATACCCGGGCGGTGGACTTCTATACCGATATAATTTTTATCGGGGTTTGCCTGCGCAATTTCGGATGTTGTAGCGCCCATTCCAAAACCTATTTCCAGCGTTACATTATTTGTATTGCCGAATATTTTTTTATAATCAATTTTTTCTTCCGCAAAAGGGATAATATAATTTTCAGCTAACGAGGCGTAAGACCTTTTTTGAGCCTCCGTAAAATGACCGGATCTAATCACATAACTTTTCAGCATCAGTTAATAGGAACCACATTTGTAAAAGCGCTGCAAAAATTTTCTTCGTCTTCCGCCCAAAGCGCAACGGTTCTGACGGAAGACTGAAGCCTTAAATCTGAAACTGAGCCTGACTTGGAAGAAAGATTAACAGTAGAGATATAACTTCCCGCATTATCGTAACAGACTAAACGATTTGAGGGCCAAGGCGAATTAACATTGTACCTGCCATCCGAAATAGTGATTTCAGGGAAAGGATAGCGGACATTGCCGTCGTAAGTAAAAGTACGCTCGGTGCTTTCACCGCCCTTGCTGACCAATACGGCGCGGAATAAGCCTCTTGGGAGATTGCCCTCTCTCATCGTAAAACTTCGCGTTCCAATCCAGTCTTTTCCGTCCTGTGTGTAGCGCTGCCATTCATCATTTCTAATATTCCAGCGAAGCTGTTCCCTGTCGTGGTAAAGATACAAGTCATCAAGATTATCTATACCGTCCTCATCTTCCGGCATAATGAAAAATGAAAAGTACTCCTGCGGACCGTCAATTCCTTGATAAAGAACCAACTGTATGAAACCATATTTTATTTCGGGAGCGGTTTTTGTACACGAGGCATAAAAAAGAGCCGCTAAAACGGAGCAAAATATAATAAAAATCGATCTTTCAATAAATTTTCTCATAATTGTCATTTTAAGTATAGATTGAAATCGGGAAAAAGTCTATAATTTCTTATGAATATTTGGTTCGCCACAAATAATACCCATAAAAAAACAGAGCTTAGCGCCATTCTTAATAAAAATTTAAAAATCCCGTCGGAAGAAGGTTTATCTTTTAACCCAGAAGAAACGGGAGCTACTTTCAGCGAAAACGCGCTGATCAAGGCAATGACGCTGCAAAAGCTCATCGGAGGGAAGGAACCTGTCATAGCCGATGATTCGGGTTTGTGCGTTGACGCTCTTGACGGCAGACCCGGAGTCCTGTCCGCTCGTTACGGCATGGAAAACGGACAGAAAATTACAAGCGCAAAACAGAATATCATGCTTCTTGATGAATTGGGAGACACTCCCAAACGAAGCGCGAGGTTTGTTTGCTCCATGGTTTTTCTATTCAATAAAGACCGATTTTTTCTTATTCAGGAAACGCTTGAGGGAGAGCTTGTAAAAAAAAGCGATATAAAAGGCGACGGCGGTTTTGGCTATGATCCGATTTTTTGGATACCCTCTCTCAGACGCACTCTTGCAGAACTTTCTATGGGAGAAAAAAACACATTAAGCCACCGAGGGAAAGCGGGGAAACGTATTGCAAGCCTTTTGGAAAATTTAATATCATAGTTTGTAAAACGATTTGGGAGATACATTGTCAAAACTCAACCTTGAAACGGAATTAAATGAACCGCAGCTTAGGGCTGTACGCGCCATTAACGGACCTGTTCTGATTATCGCGGGCGCGGGTTCGGGGAAAACCAGAGTAATTACATACCGCATAGCGAATATGCTGGAGAGCGGAATTCCGCAATCAGCGATTTTGGCGCTTACATTTACAAATAAAGCGGCGCGTGAAATGGAACAAAGAGTGAAGGAACTTACGGGGAAGAAACTGCAAAGTCTTACCGTCAGCACATTTCACGCTTTCGGGCTGAAAATTATTAAAGAAGAATGCGAGGTTCTCGGTTACAGAAAAAACTTTTCCGTTTACGATGAAACGGACAAAATGTCGCTTATCAAAGAATCGTTACGCGAATGTAAAATGTTTTCTCATAAAACTGATATTTACGCGCTTAGCCAACATTTTTCAAAAATAAAAACAGGACTCGCCAAATGGACGGAAGACGCTACCATGCAGCCTGTTTATGACGAATACCGACAGGCGTTAAAAATTTACAATTCTGTAGATTTTGACGATCTGCTGACAATTCCTCTTGAGCTTTTTGAAAAACACAGCGATATTTTAGACAAGTACCGAAAAAAATACCGCTATATTTTGGTTGACGAATTTCAGGATACAAGCCTTATTCAGTATAAATTGTTAAGATTTCTGGCGGAGAATGAAAACGCAAATATTTGCGTAGTAGGCGACGATGATCAGTCTATTTATTCATGGAGGGGGGCGAATTACGAAAACTTGCTGATGTTCGAGAAAGATTTTCCGGAACGGATAGAAATTAAACTTGAACAGAATTACCGCTCCACTACCACAATTTTAGACGCCGCCAACGGAGTAATTTCACATAACACAGGCAGAAAAGACAAAAATCTTTGGTCGCCGAAAACAGGCGGCAAACCCATAGAATTATTTTTTCCGCAAAACGAAACCCACGAAGCCGATTTTATCGCAACACAAATAAAACCTTTAATGATAAGGGAAGATTACAAATACCATGATTTTGGAGTGCTTACAAGAACAAACTCCCTAGCGCGTAACATTGAGGAAGCGTTTTTAGCGGAAAATATTCCTTACCGAGTATCCGGCGGAACAAGTTTTTTTCAGCGAAAAGAAATAAAAGATATTATTTCCTATTTGCGCGTAATCGCCAACCCGGACGACGATGTAAGTCTTTTGCGTATTATCAATACGCCACGAAGGGGGATAGGGAAAACAACTATAGCGGCGTTAAGCGAAAACGCGAAGAAAAACCATTCCAGCATTTGGAGTTCTATTTCTTTTTTTAACAGCCGCTCCAACACTCAGCAAGCGTTGTTTCAGGATAACAAATCATCATCGGACTTGGAAGAATTTTCCGAGTTAATCGAAAAAATGCGCGGGCTTTTTTTGGAAAGACAGTCGGAACAAGGAAAGAAATGGTCGCTTTCGCAATGCACCCGCACGTTAGTTGAAAACATTGATTACTGGAGTTACCTTGTCCTTGAACACGGGAAAGACGAAAAAAAAGCGCGTTGGAAAAACAGCAACATTGAATATTTTATCGGAATGATAGACAACTGGGAAACAGACCCCGACAATTTTGATTCGGGGCTTTATGACTGGCTTAACAGGATAAGCCTTATCACAAGGGATGACGGCGAAGACGACAACAAAGACAAAGTAAACTTGATGACAATTCACGCCGCAAAGGGGCTTGAGTTTCCGGTAGTTTTTATCGCCGGAGCGGAAGAAGGGCTTATGCCGCATGAAAAAAGTATCGGCGAGGACAGCGAAGACGAAGCCGGAAGCATTGAAGAAGAGCGCCGTCTTTTTTATGTAGCGATTACAAGGGCGAGGGAAAAATTGTACATAACAAGCTGCCAAAAACGCCGCATAATGCAAAACACCAGAGACTGCTCCCATTCCCCATTTATAGATGAAATCCCCAATGAACTGATTAAAATCCACGAGATAGAAAAAGAAACCGTTGACGAAGGTTCCGCGGACAGATTTATGGAACAATTAAAGTCGATTTTAAAAGATTAAAAAATTATTAATTTTATAGATAATTTTTCATAAATAAATTATCATAACAGTATGATTTTAAGGATTGAGCAAAATCCGGCGCAAGAGGATATTGAAGTACTGATTACTTGTCCGGTAAAGAATAAAATAGTAGAAAGAATCGCCTCGTTTATAAAATCGGTTGACACGCAAATAGAATGCTATTCGGACGACATTGTAAAACTGGTAAATGTCTCTGATATTTATTACATTGAAAGCGTTGACGGTAAAACTGTCGTTTGTTGCGAGAAAGAAAAATATATTGTTAAAAGCCGTCTGTATCAGATTTATGAAAAATTAAGAGATAACGGTTTTATACAAATCAGCAAATACTGCGTTTTGAATATTAACAAGCTGGACAAATTCAAACCTTTGGACAATAATCGTCTGGAAGCGGTATTGTCTAACGGGGTTTATTTATGTATTACAAGAAAATATATTGCGGGAATAAAGCAGATATTAAAGGAGATGAATAAATGAAAACCATAAAAACTATTATTAATTTTATTATGTTTGTTACAGGCGCGGCTGTGGTAATACTGGCATTATTTTCATTATTGTTCAAAATTGAAATTAATTTTGTTCCGACTGTTTTTCAAATTTTAGCCGCAAATATCGTTATTATTCTTGGTCTTTTTATACGCATGAAATTTGAAATCCGCATTATAATTTTGGAATATTTAATTGATATCAGCTATATTATCGCCGTTCTTATTGTATTCGGGCTTATATTTAATTGGTATTTCTCAATACCGATATGGTTTCTTGTCGTAATGGCAGTTGTAATCTACATATTCGCGACGATAATCACCGTTACAATGATAAGAAACGACGCAAAAGAATTAAACAAATTGCTACAGGAACACCATGAAAAACAAGCCGATAATGCATCTTAACGCTGAATTTACGCATCTTGCTTAATTTCTTATTTTTTTCCGCAGGCAAATTTCTATAATATTTGCATGGAGGCATATATGTTTAAGAAATTGCTTTTTTTATGCGTTTTTCTTTTTGTTATTGAAAGTCTATTTGCGGATAATATTAACGCAACCATAGAAATTAACGGAATTACCGTGAACGGCGGTTCGATATATGTGGCTGTATACTCAAATGAAAATGATTATAAAGCGGAAAAACCTTTTGTAAAATTTATTATTAATCCCGTAAACAGCAAAATTTCTCACGCTCTCGAATTACCTAACGGCGAATATGTAGTTTCCGTTTTTCAGGATACCAATTCCAACGGAAACCTTGATACAAATGTTTTCGGTATACCGTCGGAGCCTATCGGCAAAACAAATTACGGTCTTAGAGGAGCGCCCGGCGGATTTAATAAATTAAAAACGCCTATAAACAATAATTCTACAAAACTGATTATCAATTTGGGAAAAGTAAAAGCATTGGGGGTAATATGAAAGAATATAAAAGGTGTATTTTCCCATTTCTAATAGGGACTATTTTATCAGTATCAATGGGTTTAACGATATGGGTTGGCTTTTTCTTTGTTTTTATTCCGATTGGATTAAGCGTATCAATAGGTTTTTTCCTTAGTATTCATTACAAAAATCCGGATTTAGGTAGAAGGATCAGCCTGTCTATAATTTCGCTTGTCTTTCTTGTTTTCCTCGGGATAATGCAGCGCGAAAACATGCAGATAGAGGAAACGGTCATTTATTTGGCGTATTTTATCACCACGGGAGTTTTTACCCGCGTATTAATTCATTACGCGATAGCTAAAGTTTTCGGACCTCTTATCTGGGGCAGGGGTTATTGCGGCTGGGCTTGTTACACAGCGGCGTTACTCGAATGGCTGCCGATAAAAGAAAACAAACCTATACCGAAAAAATATACATACATAAGAATACCCGTTTTAATTGTATCGATATTAATTCCTTTTATTCTTATTCAAAGCGGATATGATTATATGACAAAACATATAGATTCTTCTATTACTTCTTTCATAGAAAGCAAAAAGCTCGACCAATTTATCTGGTTTCTTGTCGGATATATATTGTATTACATAGTGGGAATAATTTTAGCGTTTGTATTCAAGAAAAGACGCGCTTTCTGTAAAATATTCTGCCCTGTCTCGCTTATCATGAAACTGCCGACACGAGTTTCTCTGGTAAAAATAAAACCAAGCGGAAACAAATGTATAAAATGCGGAAAATGCAATGAAGTATGTCCTATGGACGTAGATGTAAGAAAATACATTGAGAACGGGAAAAAAGTAACATCAACAGAATGTGTTTTTTGCAGGAATTGTATAAATATATGCCCTGCTAAGGCGATAGTGTAATTTTCTCCGCAACGAGGGTACTTTGAAAAGACTTATTTTTGTTTTTATGTTATTTGCCCTGCCGTTGGCAAGTAACATATACGGGCAGTCGGTGTTGATACGTCCCGGCGGCTCTGTCGGTTATTGCAAAGCCGACGACATGGAAGGGTTGTCATACACTTATGGGATTAAAATACTTCTTATGTCCAATGATTTCCAGCGTTACGGGGTTAAGGTTGATCACTTTAACATTTTAGCGGATGATAAACATTCATACTTGAGTACCGGATTATTTATTGAACAGGTGGTATTTAACTATTTTAACATGGGAATAGGAACGGTTGGATATATAAATACCGTACAATGGGGAGAAAATCCGTTCGGAATATATTCCCATTTGGGGTTTGAATACAATTTTACAAAATGGTTCAGTATGGTTGCGGCGTACCAAAGTGAATTTATTTTCAGGAAATCGTTTACTACAAATAACGTGTTTTTGCTGGAAATTGGGTTTAAATTTTGAAGGACGAACCATAACAAATTAAGGAAAAAGTCGTTTTTTTTCTTGACAAAAATCCCCAAAAAACGTAAAATACTTCTAAATGAGTGAAAATACCGCCCTTTTTAATAACACAATGATTACCTCCCCCCCCCCCCCCCCCCCCCAATCAATACCGGCAATATAAATACAATAATATCGCTTTTTTCACAAAATATTACCATTTTTCTCGTAAAAACGCCGTTCGGCTTTTTGGAATGGGTTTTTTATATACATAAAAACAAAAAGAAATTTCAGCGTAAAAACTAAAAAGAGTATTTTTAAAACGGAGGTTATTTATGAATAAGAAACATTTTCTTTTAGCATTGCCGGTTTGTCTGATATTTTGCTTAGGCTTTACTACTTGTGATGAATATGAAGAAGTAACAGACTTATGGGAAAAAATACGTAATACCGCGTGGTCAATGAATAAAACATACAGCGATGATGGAGGAGAATTTGAATATAATATTACAATTGGTTTTTATGCGCCATATAATGGTCCCTCCCCCAGCTACAATTACTCAAGTAACTCCGATGTTTACCCCTATGTTGTAATCCGCTTTTATTGGATTGATAAAGCTCCTTATTGGTCTTCAGCCAAAACAAATTTTTTTAATTCTTTTAATTTAGAAATTGACAAAACCGGAAATATAATATCAAGCGTTGATACGTTTATTAATGTTAATAATAAACCTTATAAAACTTCCTTTAATATTACTGTTAATGGTGAGAAGCTGACCATTTCAAAAGCGAAAATGTCGGATATTTATGAAGCAGAGCGACACAATGGCACATATTTTAAAATTTCATCTGATCCAAAATATGATTGGGGTCGTATGCAATGGGACAATTGGGAATAAAGGAGAGCATTATGAAAAAATTCTACTTTTTAGCCATATTATTTTTCACGCTTGCGGTTTCTGTCAGCGCTCAAGATATGATCGTTTTAATTAATGGAAATGTAATTGAGGCAAAAGTTGAAGAAATTTCCCCTACGGAAATCAAGTACAGGCATTTTGATAATTTAAACGGTCCGTTAATTATCATTAATAAAAGCGACGTATATTCAATTAAATACGAAAACGGCGTCGTGGATGTTATAAACTCCCCGGTTAATGTTGAGAAAATAAAAGGAGCGCTCCCCAAATCAACAACGCCGTTACTTGATCCAAAAAAATTATACTTTAGCCTTTCCTTTGAACCGTCAGGCTTTTTGATTGGCGGACCTTCTGTAACCGGAGAATTTACAAAAGGCACGTTAATATCTTCGTTTCATTTAAGTTTTCCAACGCTTACCTTAGGCACTATAGCAAACGGTTTTGGATTTGGGGTAGGTGGAAGCGTCAATCATATATGGAATAGCAAAACAGGCGGTTTGTATTTGGGCGGATTATTTGAGTGGAATATGTTTCCTTATTTAGCAACTATTTCTAATCCTTACGGCAGATATAATCCTGCTACCGACTCTTATTCAAGCAAGGATGTTATTGAAGAAACCACAGCGCATAATTTTATTATTGCTTTAAACGGCGGTTATAGATTTGTCACAAAATCCGGAATATATTTCCGCACGGGAATTACCGCAGGTGTAGCGTTATCCAATTATGTACCTACAGGATTTTACTTCAAACCTGATATATCAACAGGATATATATTCGGCGGGAGCAATGTGATAACATCCGGCAATAACAAAACGGAAGAGGATATAGTAGTATCCGGCAGTGAAACGGCGTTTAATGTTAATCTTTCAAAACTGTCAACATTAAAAATCAATTCGGGCAGCGACGTGGAAACCGTGTTAAAAGGCAATTATTCAACTATTCCGAGCGTAAAAAATGAAGCGCCATTAACAAAAATATGGAGCGATGTATTTATTCTTTTGCCTAGGGAAGCATTACCGCCCAATTTGTCATTATACAAAAGGGTTACAATTACATGCAAGTATTATAACGCTGCCGGCGTTGAAATTCCGCAGGAAGATTCACAGGTTACAGTAGCCATGTTTTACGATTTTAAAGGAAACATAAGAGGTTACCCATACGGCTCCGGTCGCAATCGCAATATGCTGTTTAAAGAATCCAACGTGGGCGGTCCTTCGGGAAAAATTAACAAAGACATCGGCATAGTGTTGACATTTGAGAAAGCGCCACAGGCTATTCTGTTTCAAAACGCGAACGAAAATGTCGCGTTTATTGAACTGACAAATTTGGTTTTCCATAACGGAGATTTTAAGTCTAAATAATTTAAAGCGTAACCTCGCCAAACGGCGAAGCCTGTTCCAGTACTCTCGCAATCACACGATTATTTTCCAGTAACAGATCGGGATCATTCTCTAAAATAGAAAACACATCGTTTCTCGCTCTTTCCAGTGTTTCCATATCTCGGATTGGATCGGCTATTCCAAGAACAAGGTAACCCGACTGTTCCGTCCCCGCGATTTGTCCTGGACCCCTTAATTTCAAATCTTCTTCCGCAATTACAAAGCCGTCGCTGTTTTCCAGCATTACTTTTAGGCGCGTCTTACCTTCTTCCGTAAGGTCGTCTGAATAAACAAGGAAACAATACGACTGCTCCTCTCCCCTGCCGACACGTCCCCGCAATTGATGAAGCGCGGATAAACCAAAACGTTCTGCGTGTTCAATGACCATACAGGCGGCGTTCGGCACGTCTACGCCTACTTCTACAACGCTGGTCGCGGCAAGTATTTTTATTTTGCCTTTTCTAAAATCGTCCATTATCTGCTTTTTTTCATCTTCGGGAAGTTTGGAATGAATAAGAGCGGTTTTTTGTTTCGGGAAAATTTCTTTTCCAAGCCTTTGCGCCATAGAGACTGCGTCTTTTATTTCATCGCCGCCTTCGATTAACGGGTAGACAAAATACGCCTGCCTGCCCTTCTCCAGCTCTTTGCGGACAAAATCATAAACCTTTTGCTCGTTTGACTCTTTAGCGAGATGAGTAATCACGGGTTTTCTTCCCGCAGGCATATCTTTTATTACGGTTACGTCCATGTCGCCGAAAACTGTTAACGCCAGAGTGCGTGGAATGGGAGTTGCGCTCATCATTAAAAGACCGGCTTCCTGCCCTTTTGCCATTATTAGCGATCTCTGCGTTACGCCAAAACGATGTTGTTCGTCTATAACAACTAATTTTAAGTTTTTATATTCGACATCTTTGGAAAAAAGAGCGTGCGTTCCGGCTATTATATTGATTGTTCCGTCGGCGAGATTTTTAAGCAGTTCTTTGCGTCCCTGCGCTTTAATATTTCCGGTAAGAAAAGCGATACTGACTCCCAGCGGCTCCAAAAGACGCGCGGCGTTTTCCGCGTGCTGACGCGCAAGCAATTCCGTCGGAGCCATGATTGCCGCCTGCCCCTTTTCTTCAACAGCGCGTAACGCCGCTAAAAAAGACACTAATGTTTTACCGCAGCCGACATCGCCCTGTAAAAGACGAGCCATCGGAATATTAGACGACATATCCCTGTTTATTTCCGTAACAGCCTGTTTCTGCCCATCCGTTAACGAGAAAGAAAGTCTTTCGATAAGGCTTTGTTGTAATTGCGAAATATTTTCGTTTTTGCTTTCATTGTTCGCAAGCTCAAGTTTTATTTTGCTCTTCCGCTCTATCGCTCTGCGAAGAACCATAACTTCCATGTAAAAAAGTTCTTCGTAAACAAACGTTTTTTTCGCTCTCTCAAGCATATCGGCGGAAGTTGGGAAATGTATCTCTTTTACCGCCTGCGTCTTTGATAAAAGGGATTCTTTTTCCATTATTTCATTGGGTAACTCATTTTCCAAATCGCCGGCATATTTTTTTATAGCGGAAGAAATAAAACGGCGCATATTGTTTTGAAGTATTCCCGCCGTTAGCGGATAAACGGGCAGTATTTTCCCGAAACTCGTGCCTGAAGACTCAGGCTCCGCTTCAAAAGCGGTAGACTGCAATTCGCCGTATTTGTAGTAAAAGCGACCTGAAATCATGTATTTGTGTCCCGTAATAAGCTGCTTGTCAAGCCAAGGGCGGTTAAAACATACAAGAGCGGCTTGAGTGTTCTCATCTTCTATGTAAATTTTAAGCGTTTTCATTCTGCCGTAACCAATCCATTCTCGCGCGAAGACCGTAACAACTGTGCAGATTTTGCCGCTTCTGTAGTCTTTTAGGGGAACAATTTTTTCGCGGTCTTCCCAATCGCGCGGATAGTGAAGCAAAAGATCAGCGGCTGTGTGTATTCCAAGGCGGGCGAGTTTTTGAGAAGCGGAAGCCCCTATTCCGCTGATTTCAGTTACAGGGACGGACAGAGAACGAAGAAACATTATATCGGCAGCTTGTAAAGAATACCGGAAAGAATCATTATTACAATCTTTCCGCCGACAAGTAATATAATTAAAAATAATAACGATAAAAATATTCCCGCTAAGTAACTTCCTATTCTTTTGCCGAAAAATATTCTATTCATTCTGTACAAAAGCGGCTGCGAAATAGAATCAATAAAACTCCAGAAAGGACTGTATATATCGCCGTTATGCAGATAACCTATAGCGCGTATGACAATTACAATAATAAAAAATACTATGATAAAAGAAAAAATATTCCATAACGATAATAATATTTGCGCAAGAAAGAAACCGAATGTTATTTTTTCCGATACTGAAAGAATTTGAAATATATTTTGAATAAAAGAAAGAAATACAACCGCCGGAATTACCGAAAAATCAAAACCTCCTACATTTAAACGCAGTTTTTCCCTCCACCAGTCAAGATACGGATCTGTAATTTTATTTATAATTTCAACAGGTTTTCCGTAAACCATGCTTCCAAACCATGAAAAAATTATTCGTATAAAAATTATTAATGAGTAAATACCTGTTATTAAAGCCAGAATTCCAAAAACAAAACGCATTATTTCCTCCACGCTTCCGCGACGCATTTACATTGTTTTAAACCTTCCATTACATACCCGTTACCTGACATATCCAAGCCTGTCGCCGCCCGCACAATTTTTTCTTCATTCTCAACGGGAATATGAATAAAAATGGTATTTGAGCCTGAATTTTCCGCAAGATAATCGCGTAACTCCAGCATTTCATCGTTATTTCCCGACGCTCCTTGATGAAGTCTTATGTGTACCTCGTCAAGATGTTTCTCGGTATTTTTTACAAGATCGGGCACGGGCGCTTTTTCATCGGCGGCGGCTTTTTTCGCGGCGGCGCGGCTTAAAAACGGCAAATCCGCCATGCTGGAAACTCTAAAGCTTACTCTACCCGGTTTTTGCTCGTTTTCAGGATCAATGCTTCCTTTTAAGGCGATCATTTCGTCAAGTTTAAGCAAATGGCGGCAATCGGCGTAAACTTTAGAGAAGAAAACCAAGTCAATTTCTCCTTCAAAATCCTGCAATGTTCCAAACGCCATATCGTTTCCGTTTTTATCTTTAAAATCCCTAAGCGATTTTAAATTGCCAATAACCGTATAATTGCCTTTTTTCGCCTGTAAAATATATGAGCTTTTTAAATCCGCCATGTAGAGCCATGTGTTTTTATGCAATTTATTTTTTTCGTCAAGCTCCTTAACTTCTTTTACAACCGCCGGAACTTCCTGTTTGCTTATAACGCCGTCCGCCAGAAAACTGTATCTGTCTTTATCTTTTTGATAATCGATTTTACCCTTCAATATAACAACCGAATCATCGCTGATAAGACGCTCGCACCTTTCCCACGGACCCGAAAAAAACGTAACTTCAATCTCGCCGTTGTAATCTTCAAGGGTAGCGAAAGCCATTTTGCCGCCTTTAGCGGTTGTTATCGGTTTTATATTTTTAATTATGCCGACAAGAACGCAGTTTCCCGTCTTGTAAGTTTCAACTTGTCCGAGATTCACGCTTACAACGTCCTGCCATATTTCTTTATATTCGTCTAACGGATGACCTGAAAAATAAAATCCTATAAGTTTTTTTTCTTGGTTTAATTTTTCCGCTCTGCTTACAGGCGGAAATTCCGTAAATTTAAAATCGGGCATATCGGCGTCGCTTGAGTCGCCGAATAAGTTTGATTGTCCAAGCTGTTTGTCCTCTTTTCTTTTTTGCGCGTATTCTATAGCGTTTTCCATATTGCCGGCAAGAGTTTCACGAGACACGTTAAAATCGTCAAACGCTCCTGTTTGAATTAACAGTTCTATTACTTTTTTGCTTACGGATTTTATATCTACCCTATCCAAGAAATCCATAAAACTTTTATAATGACCGTCCTTTCTGCCTCGCACGATTTCATCGGCGGGAGCGTCGCCTACGCCTTTAATTCCTAAAAAGCCGTAAACGATTCTGCCGTCCACTACCGTAAAAAGTTTGTCGGAATAATTTATGTTAGGCGGATCGACGCTTATTCCCATTTTGCGGGTTTCGACAATGCTGTATAAAAGCCTGTCGGTGCTTTTTATTTCAACTATCAGCGTAGCCGCCATGTACTCCGCAGGAAAATTCGCTTTTAAGTAGGCGGTTTGATACGCCAGCACCGAATAAGCGGCGGCGTGGCTTTTATTAAAACCGTAACCGGCGAACGGAACAAGCATATCGAAAATCGCTCCAGCCCTTTGCGCCGAGTATCCTTGTTTCGCCGCTCCTTCCAAGAACGGAATTTTTTCTCCGTCAAGAATTTCTTTTTTCTTTTTTCCCATGGCTCGGCGAAGAAGATCGGCTTTTCCCATACTGTAACCGGCTATTATCCTTGCCACTTCCATAACTTGTTCCTGATAAACTATAACGCCGTAGGTTTCTTTAAGTATTCCTTCAAGACTAGGATCGGGATACGTTATCGGCGCTTTTCCGTTTTTACATTCTACAAAACGGGGAATATTCGGCATGGGTCCCGGACGGTACATAGCGTTTAATGCCGTTAAGTCTTCTATGGATGTAGGTTTTGTTTGCCTTAATATATCCTGCATGCCTTCGGACGCAAATTGAAAAATGGCGTGGCTTTTTCCTTCACCTAACATTTCAAAAGTTTTTTTGTCATCTTCAGGAATATTTTCTATATTAAAATGAGAATACTTGCCGCCCCGCTGACGGATTAACGCCTGTGAGTGTTTGATAATATCAAGGTTTTTTAGACCGAGAAAATCCATTTTAACAAGACCGCATCCTTCAAGGAAGTTCATGCTGTACTGAGTGGCGATAATGCCGCCCTTTTCTTCCCGTTCCTGAAAGAGAGGCACCAATTCAATCAGCGGTTTTTTCCCGATAACGATACCCGCGGCATGTATGCTTGTATTGCGGTTAAGACCTTCTAATTTACGCGCAATAGCAAATAATTCCGTAAAACGCGGATCTTTTTCCAGTTCCTTAAGGCGAGGTTCTTTATTAAACGCCTTGTCTAATGTAATTTCAGGGTCGTCTGGTGTGGGATTTGGAATAAGTTTTGTTATCATTTCCGATTCAGACAGCGATATTCCCAATACTCTTGCCACATCCTTGATAACCGCTTTCGCAGCCAATGTTCCGAATGTGATTATCTGCGCTACCCTTTCCTTGCCGTATTTTCGGGTAACATATTCTATTACTTCCTCACGCCCTTCATTGGCGAAATCAATGTCAAAATCGGGCATGGAAATACGCTCGGGGTTTAGAAAACGTTCAAATAAAAGTCCGTACTTTAACGGATCGATATCTGTTATGCGCAAAGAATATGCGACAATCGAGCCCGCCCCCGAACCGCGCCCCGGACCTACGGGAATGTTTTGCTCTTTCGCGTAATTAATAAAATCCCAGACAATTAAAAAGTATCCCGTATATCCCATGCTGATTATCGTATCAAGCTCATAATCAGCCCGTTTTTTTATATCTTCCCATTTTTTTGAATCACTATCCTTTACTTTCGCGTAACGCTTCTCAAGCCCTTCCGCTGTAAGATGCCGTAAATATTCGCCCGGTTCTTTAAAACCTTCGGGGATTTGAAATTCAGGCAGATACTGCGGCAATTCTTTTGTCTCTATCTTTGGCACATCGGCGTTGCACCGCTGAGCAATTTTTACCGTATTCTCAATAGCCTGCGGATACTCGGCGAAAATTGCCGCCATTTCATCGCCTGTCTTAAAATAAAACTGATCGCCGTAATACTTTTTCCGCTTTTCTTCCGTGCGCACTTTTCCCGTTCCAATGCAAAGAAGAACGTCATGCGAAATATAATCGTCCTTGTTCAAATAATGAACGTCGTTTGTCGCTACAAGCGGAATACCCGTCTTTTTGGAAATACCCGCTACCGCCTCGTTAATGTCTTTTTGAGACAAGTCGCTTCCCCTCAATACTCCCGACGGAATGCCGTGATCCTGTATCTCAAGATAAAAGTTGGGGTTTCCCTCGCTGTCCTTGCCGAAAAGGTCTCGGTAATAAACGGCTTTTTTTTCAGCTTCGTCGATTTTACCGCCTTGAATGTAGCGCGGGATTTCCCCCGAAGCGCAGGCGGAAAGAGCGATAAGCCCCTCGTGGTATTTGGATAAAATTTCTTCGTCTATTCGCGGTCTGTAATAAAAACCTTCCGTGTACGCAAGGGAGCATAATTTTACAAGGTTAAAATAGCCCGTGCGGTTATAGGCAAGAAGGACAAGGTGGTAATATTTATTTTCGTTTTCAGAACCCTTTTTTTCATGGCGCGAGCCGGGAGAGACATAGACCTCGCAGCCGATTATCGGTTTTAAAGGTCTTTTTCGCTTTTTATGACCGCAGGCGGCGATAAAATCCATTGCGCCGAACATATTCCCGTGATCCGTCAGCGCAAGATGGGTCATCCCCAATTCCTCCGCCCTATCCGCCAGCGACATTACAGAAACTGACGCATCCGCCAGCGAATAGTCGGAATGGACATGGAGATGTATGAATTCGGTCATTTGTTTGATGATACCCTAAAATCTGAAGATAGACAAGATAGATACCACGAATAGGAAACCAAGAATTTAACTACGAAGTTATTCTCTGAAATCTTGTCGTTGTCCGTGTTGGTTCGTGAGGTTTGCGGTTAAAAAATTTGACTATCAATCCTTGTGAACAAACGACAACCCGAATGGGACATGCGCTGCAAGTAACAAAAGAAAACCGATTAAGGTTTGCTGGGAAAAGAACGCCCAGTAGGCTGTAGACGCGGCAACCGGTAAAAGAATCATACATAAAATCGCAATAACGGAAATAAATGGATTATAACTGTTTGTCATCCAAATAATTAAATAGGAAATACCGACGGCTATAGCCGTCCATAAAAGCGGGGTCATTACAAGTAAAATAGGATCGTTCATGGAACTCCAGCTTAGAGCGCGCAGAGCGCCGACGGGTATCAGCCAAAGCAATGTAAAATTGGCAAAATCGGCGTCGGAAAATCCGCCGAACATGTACATAATAAAATACGCTATAAACGGAATAAGTACGGGCATGCTTACGATTTCAAAAAAACCAAAAAGCCAGCGGGAAAAACCAAATCCTCCCGGGCTGAAAATATAACCCAGGAGGAATTGAACTATCGCCGTAATACTGCCCAACAGTAAAGCCCACACACTGCCAGAAGTGTTTCCCGCTCCGACCAATGAACGGCGAAAGAGATAAAATAAAGGAACCCACAAAAGACAGAAAAAAGTCATCAGGCAAATTTCGCTATCGGAACAAAAGTATCCGTTTTAAGAGAAGCGCCGCCCACAAGAGCGCCGTCTATGTTTTCCATTGCCATTAACTGCGCGGCGTTATCCGGCTTTACGGAACCGCCGTACTGAATAAGAATCTTATCCGCGGCGTCTTGTCCGTACAGACGCGCAATTACTTTGCGGACAAAGGCATGTACCGCTTCCGCATCCTGAGGCGTGGCTGTCTTTCCGGTACCGATTGCCCAAACAGGTTCGTACGCTATAACTACATTGGAAAGCTGCCCGGCGTCTACGCCCTCAAGTCCCTTGACGGTCTGTCTTTCGCAGACTTCTTCAACTTTGCCGGCTTCGCGTTCTTCCAAAAGCTCGCCGATACAAAGAATTACCTCAAACCCGTGCTTAAGCGCGAGCTTTACTTTTTTGTTGATAAGCGCGTCGTCTTCCTTGTACGTGTGCCGTCTTTCGCTGTGCCCCAAAATAATTGTCTGTACGCCGAGGTCTTTTAACTGCAATACCGATACTTCCCCGGTATGCGCGCCCTGCTCTTCGCTTGCGCAGTTCTGCGCCCCAAGACGAATATTTGTACCCTCGATAATGGCGGATACAGTCTCAAGGCTTGTAAACGTAGGAGCGATAAGATACTCGTGCTTGCCGCTCTTTAATTCCGTAACAAGAGCCTGCGCTAATTCGGCGGATTCGGCTCTTGATTTGTGCATTTTCCAGTTTCCGGCGATATAATAAGGTCTACCCATTATTTTCTCCTTAAATTTAGTTGTTTATTGAATGTATTATATACAAAATGGGAAATTTGTACAAGACGCCTAAGAACAACTTTCTTATTGACAAATTAAAACAAAAATTGTTAAATATCATTAAGTAAACATATATAACTCATAATACCTACTAACTCACTAGGAATTATTTTATACAGTTTATTTACAAACTTTTAAGGAGAAAACTGTGAAAATTAAAATTAAACTGAGCATTATAGTAACCGTCATTGTAGTTATCGTAGCGGGCAGCATTGCCGGAATACTGCTGAAACAAGCTGCCAATATAAGTTTGGAATCTAATCTACGCGGTTTAAAATACCTTGCCAGAGAACAAGCCGAACACTGGAAAGGGCGGGAAGAAGCTTATATAAGGGCGTTACGCACGCTGGCAAATGTAATGGACGATTACGAAGACATTCCGGCGAATCAGCGCAGAGAAAGATATGACGATATGCTGCACTCCTCTCTTAGATCGGAACCCAATATGATTGCGATTTATACGATCTGGAAACCTAATGCCCTCGACGGTATGGACAGCAGTTTTATAGGACGGACAGGTTCAAGTCCCACAGGGCAGTACGCAATGATTTTCAGCAAGGAAACCGGACAGATAGTCGCTCGCGCAAGCGTCGATATTGAACACACTATGGATTATTTAAACGGTCCTCACGCAAAAAATGATCGTGTTGATAATCCCGAGCCATGGATAGTAAACGGAAAAGACACATTTGCGTTTAGAATGATGGTTCCAATAATCAATTCCCGAACCAACGAAGTTGTAGGAGGATTGGGCTGTTTATTGGCTATTAATGTAATACAGACCACAGTAGAAAGCGCGATAAAGAACCACGATGAAATATCAGCAATGGTTATTTACGCAGGTAACGGAATGATAATGGGGCACTTGCTTCCGGATCGTGTTGGAAAGATGCTTATCGATGTAGATACAAGTTTCGGAGAATACATACAGGAAGCGGATAAAGCGGTGAAAGCAGGCAAAGAGTTTGAGTGCAGAACATTTTCTCATGCCCTTAACTCGTATACAAGACTAAAAACTATCCCTTTCCAAATAGGCGACTCGGATCAAGTCTGGTCAATAATGATTGTAGCTACCGAAAAACATATATTACATGAAGTTAATACGATTATAGAATTTACCGTAATTCTGACGGTTATAGCCATTATAGCGGCGGCAATGATTGTATACGTTGTCATGAACAGGGTAATACACCCGATTGTAATGGTGGCGGACCAACTCAAAGATATTGCCGAAGGCGAAGGAGATTTAACTCATGCTATCCCGATACATTCCAATGACGAGGTAGGCGATCTTGCCACGTACTTCAACGAGACGCTGGAAAAAATCAAAAACCTTGTCGTAAACGTAAAAAAAGAAGGACATGATTTATCCGACATCGGAACTGATCTTGCGGCTAACATGAACGAAACCGCCGCCGCCGTGAACGAGATTAACGCCAATATCCAGAGTATCAAGGGAAGGATTATAAACCAGAGCGCCAGCGTCAGCGAAACTCACGCTACTATGGAACAGCTTACCGTAAACATTCATAAACTTAATGACCATGTTGAAAACCAAAGCGCTCATGTCTCTCAAGCGTCGTCCGCTATTGAAGAGATGATGGCAAATATCAGTTCGGTAACAGGAACGCTTATTAATAACGCGGCTAATGTTAAGACGTTAATAGACGCTTCCGAAGTGGGAAAGACCGGATTGCAGGAAATGTCGACAGACATTCAGGAAATATCCCGCGAATCCGAAGGTTTGCTTGAGATTAACATGGTGATGAAAAAAATCGCCAGCCAGACAAATTTATTGAGTATGAACGCCGCGATAGAAGCCGCCCACGCCGGAGAAGCAGGCAGAGGCTTTGCCGTAGTTGCCGATGAAATCCGCAAACTTGCTGAAAATTCCAGCGAACAGTCCAAAACAATCAGCGCGGTGTTGAAAAAGATAAAAGAGGCAATCGACAAAATAATACATTCCACCGAAAACGTACTTTCTAAATTTGAAGCAATTGACACAAGCGTTAGAACTGTCGCAACTCAGGAAGAAAGTATCCGTAACTCAATGGAGGAGCAAACTACGGGAAGCAAACAGGTGCTTGAGGGCATAAGCGAAGTAAACGAAATAACAAGGCAGGTAAAAAGCGCCTCCCAGCAAATGCTTGACGGCGCAAAAGAAGTAATACAGGAGAGCGCCAATCTTGAGAAATCGACGCAGGAAATAACCGGCGGCATGAACGAGATGGCTACAGGCGCGGATCATATAAACCTAGCGGTAAACCATGTAAATGGGATAAGCGGTAAAAACCGCGAAGCTATAGATGATTTGATGCAGGAAGTTTCCCGGTTCAAGGTGGAATAAACATTAATTAATAATTTTTAACCACGAACCACACGAACTTTTAGTACGTATCTTGTCGCCGTTCGTGTTGGTTCGTGGTAGAATTCTTCTACCCGCGGCAAACTTCGATGCCGGGGAGTTTTTTACCTTCAAGCAATTCCAACGAAGCGCCGCCGCCTGTTGAAACATGGCTCATTTTTGAAGCAAGACCGAATTTGTTTACAGCCGCGACTGAATCGCCGCCGCCGACTACGGTAATCGTTCCCTTGCCGGTAGCTTCCGCTACAAGTTTCGCGACTTCTTCGGTTCCTTTGGCAAAAGCGTCAAATTCAAAAACACCGACAGGACCGTTCCACACGATTGTTTTTGCGACAGCAAGCACTTCTTTGTATTTGGCAAGCGTCTTTGGTCCTACGTCCAACCCAAGCATATTGTCGGGAAGATCGAGACCGTCAACCGGAACGGGAGCGGAGTTAGCGTCAAAACTTGTCGCGGCAATGTGGTCAAGCGGCAGGATAATCTGCACATTCGCGCTTTTTGCGGCGTCAAGGATTTTTTGCGCCGTATCAAGTTGATCGTCTTCAACAAGCGATTTGCCAATCTTGTGCCCCTGACTTTTCAGGAATGTATACGCCATACCGCCGCCGATAACAAGAGCGGCTGAATTTTTAAGCAGGCTTTCCAGCACAGCGATTTTTGACGAAACTTTAGCGCCGCCGATAATCGCAACTAACGGTTTTTTAGGACTTGTAACAATCGGTTCAAGATAGTTAACTTCTTTTTCCATGAGGAAACCGGCGACAGAAACAGGCACAAACTTCGCGATAGAAGCCGTTGAAGCGTGATCGCGGTGGGCGGTTCCGAACGCGTCGTTTACAAAAATTTCGCCGTATGTGGCAAGCTCTTTCGCGAGCTTGTCCAACTCCGCCGGTTCTTTGGCGGTTTCTTCTTTGTGAAAGCGGGTATTTTCCAGCATAATAACAGAGCCGTCTTTTTGGCTTTCGATAAAAGCTTTCTTGCCGTAACAGCTGTCTTCGCCGGCGAAAATTACAGGCTTGCCGAGTTTCTTTTCAAGGTAGGCGGCGACAGGAGCCATACGGTGCTTGCCTTTGATGTAAGTATCCTTGTCAAATGTTTTGCCGTCTTTCTCGGCTTTTTCCTGCGCCTTCTTCGCGTCTTTGGAAGGATCTCCCAAGTGCGACATGAGCGTAAGGGATTTTACTCCCTGCTCCAGAATATATTGAATGGTAGGAAGCGCCGCCACAATGCGTGTGTCGTCCTGCACTACCCCGTCTTTCATAGGAACGTTAAAGTCAACGCGCATGATTATGCGTTTGCCTTTTAAGTCTACGGATTTTACAGTTTTAATCATGATTGAACTCCTTATAAAAAGAAGTGGTTAGTTGTTAGTGATTAGTAAAAAATATCTGTCACCGGATACTTACTAACCACTATTCACTAACCACTAATCACTATTTCTTGCTATCGATATATTTGAGCAGGTCTACAACTTTGTTTGAATAACCCCATTCGTTGTCGTACCATGATACGATTTTGAAGAAACGTTTTTCGCCCTTAAGGTTGTTCTGGAGTGTGGCAAGGCTGTCATAGATTGATGTGTTGGTATTGTGAACGATGTCGGATGAAACGATTTCCTCGTTGCAGTAAGACAGAACGCCTTTCATGTAGGACTCTGCAGCCTTTTTCATAGCTGCGTCAATTTCCTCGATAGAGGTATCTTTTGTCGCGCGGAATGTCAGGTCTACTACCGAGCCTGTGGGTGTGGGAACGCGGAAGCTCATGCCGGTGAGTTTACCTTTGGTAGAGGGAAGCACTTCGCCTACGGCTTTTGCCGCGCCTGTGGTTGAAGGAATAATATTGATAGCCGCAGCGCGTCCGCCTCTCCAGTCTTTCTGGGAAACGCCGTCTACGGTTTTCTGGGTAGCGGTATAGGAGTGAATTGTAGTCATAAGACCTGTTTCAATCCCAAAGCCTTCTTTGAGAATTACATGAACCACCGGCGCAAGGCAGTTAGTGGTACAGCTTGCGTTGGAAAGCACATGATGTTTTGACGAATCATATTCTTCATTGTTAACGCCCATGACGATAGTTTTAATCGGTTTGGAATCATCGCCCGATTTACCCGGCGCGGAAATAATGACCTTTTTTGCCCCGGCGGCAATGTGTCCGTAAGCTTTTTCATTTGTATAAATACCGGTGGATTCTACCACATAGTCGATCCCCAGATCTTTCCAGGGAAATTGATCCGGCGTCAAACCTTTACCGGACAGACATTTAATTTTGTGACCGTTGACCACAAGAACATCGTCGCCATCGGTTCCGATATCGGCTTTCATCTGACCCTGAGTTGAGTCGTATTTTAACTGATAGGCAAAGTATTTTGCGTCGGTGGAAAGATCAACCACCGCTACCACGTCTATCTTGTCTTTTCCCAGTAATCCCTGCCCTACCAGAGCCTGGAATACCAGACGTCCAATACGTCCAAAACCATTAATTGCAATTTTCATAACAAGTCCTCCTTAATTTGATTCAATTTTCTATACACTATACTAAATTAAGAATTTTGTCAATATGAGCGGAAAACAAAGCAATTATGCAGTATGTGCAAATTTGACGGATTATTGTAGGAAATGACTAAATTTGCGCTGATAAAGGGAAATTAAAACAAAAGGTTTTAATTTTTTAAGAATCATGCGGACTGCGTGTCCAAGGGAGTGTATTTTGACATTGCTTCAAAATGCTTGTCATGTACAATCAGTTTCAATCCATTTTGTATGCAATTTTGAGCGATAATAATATCGGAAATTCCTATGTTATTGTTTCCGTGTTTTAAATTAAGAAGCTGTATGCTGCGTATTTCCTCCCAATCAATATCAAGCATATATATACTGATATTGTTCAATAAATCAGCCAATTTAAATTCTTTCTTGTGAATAATAGACGGAAGCAATTCCGACAGAATAATGTCATTTGTACATATCGTATTAGTATTAATCAGGTTTGTGATAAATGAGTATTTTTTATTTCCTCTGAAATATTCAATCCATGCGGAAGAATCAACAAGATTTTTCATCGTTTTCTCAATGTGTCAAGATTAATGTCCAAGTTCAGTTTTCCAAAATAGTTTGTTATACCTTTAATTTTTTCACGTTGAATTAAATTATTTAAAGCGAATTTTATCAATTCTGTTTTTGTGGAAATTTTTGTTAAGGACATTGCTTCGTTTACAAGGGTGTCGGGCAGTTCTAAAGTAGTTCGCATATAATCTCCTATGCATATAATAATACATTTTTATATGCATTGTCAAGGGTTTTTATGCATATACTTCTATTAAACCTACCCCACCTGCCCCTTCTCTCTATCAATCGTAGTAATCCCGCCGTGTCCCGGGTAAACGGAAATACTTCCGTCCAGCGCGAAAAGGCGGCGGAGGCTGGAGGCTATGGCGCGTGAATCGCCGCCGGGGAGATCTGTGCGTCCGTAGCCGTCGGCAAATAAGGTGTCGCCTGAGAAAAGAACGCCCGCTTCCTTGTCCCAAAAGGCGGCGCTTCCGGGGGTGTGCCCTGGAAGATGAAGAACGGTAAAGGGACCTATTGTACTGCCTTCCTCAAGAAGAATGTCAGCCGAGGGCATCTCTCTCCAACTCATGTCCAGCATTGACGTGTCGCCTATTGCAGCCATCATGCTTTCCTTGTGAACATTGAGCGATTCGGGACCAAGGTATTCGCTGTCTTGACTGTGAATGGCGACTTTAAGCTTGCCGGGGAACGCCTTGACAAGATACGGCACGGCGCAGATATGGTCAAAATGCCCGTGAGTGAGTAAAATATATTTAGGTTTTAGCTGTGATTTCAGTAAAGCGGAAATAATTAAATCGGATTCGTCTCCGGGATCGATAATCGCGGCTGTGCCGTCGTTAAGCGGGTAGATCCAGCAATTTGTCTCGATTTGACCCACTATCAGTTTTATTATTTTTTCTTTGGACATGGAGGGATAATACCACGAGATTATCAATTTTTCTAGTCATCTTTTTGATTGTTATTTTCTGGTACGCCCTGGTTCCCATCACAGGCGGCTTTTTAAACCGCTACAAATGGAAAAGATTCAGAAACCGATTTAATATCCTGCGTTTAAGCCCCCTTTTGAACTACAGTCAATACCGTAAATTGGACGGCGAAGGCGGAATTTTTCGATTTTCAGGGGGAATCGAATCAATAACGGACGGGCATACTCTTTGGGTAAAAGGCGATGATCTGACTATTCCGGTTTCCATCACGAAAACTAAGTGCTTCCTTTTGCCGATACATGACGGAGAGGGGTTTCCCGAAGCTCCGCAGGAAATCCGATGGAACCGAGTTTCTACAATAACGGAGGGAGCGAAAGTATTTATCGCAGGTCTTATTAAAACACAGGACGACAGATTGAGTTTTGTCTCGACAAAAGAACAGCCATTAATGGTTATTTTTTACGATTGCGAAGATACTGAGCTTGCGCAGGCGATTATCCGCGCGGCAAGAACGCGCAACGAATATTGGAACAGCATTACTCCTGTATCAATTGCGATAGGCGCTATTACATTAATTTATATCGCCGCAACTTACCTTGGACGCCCCGCTTTCCGTTTAACCGTAATTTGCGCTTTATCCGCTGTTTTTATTCCCGCCCTTCCTGTTTTTCCGCCGGGGATTTTATTTACTTACTTTTACCGCAGACTTTCATGGGACTCAAGAAAATTAAGGGCTGATTATGATCTTGCCCGTTACGGACTTCTTCCCGATTCCGCGGACAAACCCGCCAATTCTTTTGCGTTACGCGCGTATACGCTGGAAATTCTCGCGTGGGGATTAATGCTCGCGAGCGTTCTTGTCAATATTGGTTTTATCTTCCTGATTTTTTATCTTTTCCGTATTATATCATTTTGAACTGTCGGCTTCGCTGTTCTTGGGTTTGGCGAAGTTAACCGTTAAAGTTCTGCCGCGGAATTTATGTCCTGTAAGCGTCGCTATAATTTCATCGGCTTTTGTGTCTCTTACCTGCACAAAAGAATAATTGTCCAAAATGCGGATAACGCCGATATCTTCTCTTGCGGCGGAAGTTTTTGTCATAATAAGCGTAATAACTTCTCTTGGAAAAAGCCTGCGATTTTTGCCGATGCTGATAAAAAGCATTTTTGATTCTTCTTCCGGCAGATTTATCTCAGGCGCGTCCTGAGTTTTTTCTCTCGGTCTTTGCCGGCTTTCAGTTATCCGCGAGCTGTCAGTACGAGAGTCCGTTCTCGCGTTCGGCGTCTCTCTTTTGTCATAGTACATGAAAAGCCACGCCGCCGCCCATGAACGCTTAAAAAACGAAATTTCTTTTTTATACAGTTTATAGTATTCATGCAGGAGGGAAATATCGGTATCGGAATTAAATTTTTCCTGTATTTCTTTTAGGTTGCGTTTTGCTTTTTCCGTGTCAAACGGCATCTCAACCTCCGCCGCCATTTATAGTCTGTATAGTGCCGTCAGAATTGTATTTTAACTCGGTAACTTTTAAACTGCGAAGCCATGTCGTGCCGCCCGAAGGACCGCTGTCATGGTGGAAAAGATACCACTTGCCTTTGTACTCCGCAATAGCGTGGTGGGTTGTCCAGCCGACTACGGGCGTCATTATAACTCCCTGATATGTAAATGGTCCGTAGGGGTTATCGCCTATGGCATAGCATAAAAGGTGGGTGTCGCCCGTTGAATATGAGAAATAATATTTGCCGTTATATTTGTGCATCCACGAAGCTTCAAAAAAGCGTTTTTCCGTGTCGCCTTGGGTAAGCGGTTTTTTGTCTTTATCAAGAATAATAACGGGACGCGGATCTTGGGCAAACTGGAGCATATCCGCGCTTAATTTTGCCACTCTCGCGCAAATAGCCGGTTCGCCGTTTGCGGGGAATGTTCCTCCGCTTTCCAATGCCCTATTGTCCTTGTAGCGTTGAAGCTGGCCGCCCCAAATACCGCCGAAATATATGTAATATTCGCCTTCGTCCTCAAATACGCAAGGATCTATACTGTAACTGCCGCGAATCGGGTCGTTCTGGGGTTTAAAAGGTCCTTCGGGGCGTTTCGCGACGGCGACACCGATGCGGAAAATGTCATTTTTATCTTTTAATGAGAAATACAAGTAGTATTTGCCTTTTTTGCAAGCCACATCGCTGTCCCATAATTGCCTGCCTGCCCAGGGAATATCCTTAACGTCTAAAATTACGCCGTGATCCGTCACCTTTCCGTTATCCGCGTCTTTCAAAGAAAAGGCATGATAATCTTTCATATCGAAATGATCGCCGTTATCATTTTCGGCGAAGCCGCTTTCCCGGTCGTGGGAAGGATAAATAAACAACTTACCTTTAAAAACATGAACGGCAGGGTCTGCCATATAGTCGTCAGGAAATAAATATCTCATTCTTTTAAAATATCAGGAAAGCTTAATTTTTGCAAGTGTTGAATTGTTTTTATTAAAAAAGTATTATTGAAATTATGAACTCTATTGAACTTGCGAAAGCCTATGATCCTAAGTCTTTTGAGGATCGTATCTACTCCATGTGGAAAAATTCAGGCGCTTTTGCTCCCGAGTCCGCGGCGGACAGTACGGGGAAACCTTTTGTCGTGGTAATTCCTCCGCCGAATGTTACGGGCGTTCTTCACGCCGGGCACGGGCTTAACAACAGTTTACAGGACATTATTGTCCGCTTCCACCGCATGACAGGCGTTCCCGCTCTCTGGGTTCCGGGAACGGATCACGCGGGTATAGCGACTCAAAACGTGGTGGAACGCAAGTTAAAAGAAAAGGGAAAAAGCCGTCGCGAGCTTGGCAGAGAAAAGTTTCTTGAAGAAACATGGAAAGTAAAAAACGAACATCACGCGATTATCACAAAACAGCTTGAAAAAATAGGGGCGAGCGTTGATTGGAAACGCGAGCGTTTTACAATGGACGACGGTCTTTCCCGAGCAGTGCGCGAGGTTTTTGTTACTCTTTACGAGCGTAATCTTTTATACAAGGGTAACTATCTTGTAAACTGGTGTACTTCCTGCGGAACCGCTCTTGCGGACGATGAAGTTGATCATGAAGATACCAAGGGGAAAATGTACCATCTTCGCTATTATTTCACGGACGATAAAGAAAAATATATCGAGATTGCCACAACCCGCCCTGAAACGCTGTTAGGCGACACTGCCGTAGCCGTCCACCCCGAAGACGAGCGCTATTCCGCGCTTAAAGGCAAAACCCTGCGTCTTCCGCTGACAGATCGGGACATTCCGCTTATTTTTGACACTTACGTTGAGCGCGGCTTTGGAACAGGAGCGTTGAAGGTAACGCCCGCGCATGATCCCAATGACTGGGAACTGGCAAAACGGCACAACCTTGCCGTAATTAACATACTCAATCCCGACGGCACGCTTAACAATGAAGTTCCCGAAAAATACCGAGGGCTTGCGGTGTCAAAGGCGAGAGCGGTTGTAATTGAAGACCTGCAAGCGGGGGGTTGGTTTGTTAAGGACGAGCCTATTAACCACTCGGTCGGGCATTGTTATCGCTGTCATACGGTAATAGAGCCGTTTCTCTCTGAACAGTGGTTTGTCCGTATGAAGCCGTTAGCTGAAAAGGCGTTAGCCTCATGGCAGAAAGGCGAAATTATTTTTTACCCCAAAAAATGGGAAAACACATATAAACACTGGATGGAAAACATAAGGGACTGGTGCGTCAGCCGCCAGTTGTGGTGGGGGCATAGAATCCCGGCGTGGACATGCGCGGACTGCGGCAAAATGACAGTTTCACGTAACGACATCGACGCGTGCCCCCATTGCAAGAGCAAAAAAACAGAGCAAGACCCCGACGTGCTTGACACTTGGTTTTCAAGCTGGCTTTGGCCCTTCAGCACATTAGGCTGGGAAAACGCCGCTTGCGATACCGACGACTTTAAAAAGTATTACCCGACAACGGCGCTTATAACCGCTTATGACATTATCTTTTTCTGGGTGTCAAGAATGATAATGGCTGGTCTTGAGTTTACGGGCAAAGCGCCGTTCCACGACATTTACATTCACGGGCTTGTGCGCGACAAACAGGGACGCAAAATGAGCAAGTCTCTGGGCAACGGACTTGATCCGCTGGAACTTGTGGACGAATTCGGCGCGGACGCTATGAAATTTACACTCGCCTTTATGTGCGCCCAAGGACAGGACATTTTAGTTGACAAAGAATCTTTTAAGATGGGAACAAAATTCGCGAACAAGGTGTGGAACGCAAGCAGATATATTTTGATGAACCTTGACGGTCGTACTTTACAGGAAAACCCCGCGTTAACCCCCGCTGACAAATGGATATATTCGCGGCTAAACGGCGCGGCAAAATCAATGAGAGAAGCGTTTCTTTCCTACCGTTACAACGACGCGGCGCAGACAGCCTATGAATTCTTTTGGAACGATTATTGCGATTGGTATGTTGAAGCTACAAAACTTTCCATGAAAGACGGCGACAATGCCGAGAAAGACCGCACTACGACAGTTTTGCTGGACGTACTGTCCCAATCTTTGCGCTTACTCCACCCTCTCCTGCCTTTTGTGACGGAGGAAATCTACCAAAAATTACCCGAAAACTTTAGGCGCGCAGGAACTAAAACGCAAAATAAGACAGGGCAGGAAACTCTGCTCATAAACGCTCAATATCCTCTTTACGATGAAAAGCGCAATGACCCATTGCAAGAGAAAAATTTCGCCGCGCTTCAATCGCTGGTTGGAATGGCGCGTACTCTGCGAAGCGAATGCGGCATAACGCCTGAGAAAAAACTCCGCCTGCTTTTAAGATCAAGCGCGGAATTGGAAAAACCGTTCAGAGAGAACGAAGGACTGATAAAACTTTTAGCAGGCGCAGGCGAATTGCAGATTGAAGCCGCAAGCGGCGCGTCAAGCGAAAGACCCGCTGGTTCCATTGGTCTTGCGGGAACAGGGTTTGAAATTTTTGTGTTTGTGGCGGAAGCGGTAGATACCGCCGCGCTAAAGAAAAAGTTGTCGGGGGATCTTGAAAAAGACCGGAAATATATTGAGAGCCTTAAGGCGAAACTCGCTAATGAGCAGTTTGTTAAAAACGCGCCGAGCGAACTCGTCGAGGAACAAAAATCAAAGCTGGAAGAATCCGTAAAGAGAACGGAAAAACTTGCCGGCTATTTAAGGGATTTATAGATGACGACAGAACAAATGCTGCGAATAAGCAATACGCACCTTGCGCCGTATATTCAGGTTGCCACGCACTTAATCGGTAAATCGCGCGAAGGCGGCGGGAATATGTTTCGTCATCAAATTGATACTATGGGGATTCTTCTCGACTACGGCTATATTGATTCTGTATTACTTAAAGCTTCGCTTGTCCACGACGTACTTGAAGATATCCCCGACTTTAATCACAATATTTTACTTTCCATTGACAGTGAAAGCCACGCCGTTTATAACCTTGTTCTTGAAGTTACGCGAAGGCATAACGAATCAAAACCTGATTTTCTTACGCGTATATACGAAAATGCTTCTTTTGACGCTAAAACTTTAAAAGTAGCGGATCGTATTTCCAACATGATTTCTCTTGGATTTGTAAACAACCTTGCCTTTGTAGAGCGTTATATAAATGAAACGGAAAAATATCTTCTTCCTCTTGCCTCGCAAGTTAACACTTATATGCTGATAGAACTTACAGACCTTATAAAAACAAAACGTAAATATCTGGAAGACTTAAAACAACAATGACAAAACCGCCTTTTCTGCCCCGGATACATTCTCCCGACGACATAAAAAAATTGACGCTCCGCGAATTAAACGCGCTGGCGCAGGAAATAAGGGAATATATTGTTTCTACAGTTTCAAGTAACGGAGGGCATTTATCCTCTAACCTTGGAATAGTAGAACTGACAATCGCCCTTCACCGCGTATTTAACTCCCCTATCGATAAAATTGTCTGGGACGTGGGGCATCAATGTTACGCGCATAAATTGATAACAGGACGCTATGACTCGTTTTCATCGCTGCGCAAAAAAGGCGGAATCGCCGGCTTTCCCAAGCGCAGCGAAAACCCGCACGACGCTTTTAACACAGGGCACGCCTCTACGTCAATTTCCGCCGCGCTCGGACTTTTAGCGGCTGATAAAATACAGGGCGGCAATTCGCACGCAATAGCGGTAATCGGAGACGGCGCGCTCACGGGAGGAATGGCGTACGAAGCGTTGTCCCACTGCGGACACCTTGGGCTTCCTTTAATCGTAATATTAAACGACAATAAAATGTCTATAAGCCGAAATGTCGGCGGGCTTTCTAAATATTTAAGCCGCCTTTCCATGAAAAAGAAATATCAAACTTTCCGCAGGCTTTTTGACGAGACCGCGAAAAAAATTCCGTTTATCGGCAACGCGTTTTTTAACATGATAGTCAGGCTTAAACGCGCCGTTAAAGCGGTTTTTTATATCGACAATTTTTTTGTAGACCTTGGTTTTGAATATGTGGGACCTATAGGCGGACACAACATTCACGCCCTTATCAGCGTATTGGAAGACGTGCGAAAAATAAACCGCCCTGTTGTAATTCACATAATTACGCGCAAAGGCAAGGGCTATGGTTACGCGGAAGACGATCCCCACGGTTATCACGGAGTAGGCTCTTTTTCCGTTGACGGCGGAATTGAACAGGGTAACATCAGTAATAAAACTTTTACCGAAAGTTTCGCAAACTGTCTGCTTGAGGCGGCAAAAAAAGACAACCGTATTACTGCGGTTACCGCCGCCATGAAAACAGGCACGGGGCTCTCCGCCTTCGCCGAAACTTTTCCAAACCGTTTTTTTGACGTAGGTATCGCGGAAGAACACGCCGTAACATTTGCCGCAGGTCTTGCGGCGAAGGGTCTGCGTCCCGTAGCGGCTATTTATTCCACATTTATCCAGCGCGCCGTGGATCAGGTAATTCATGACGCGGCTCTTCAAAAACTGCCCGTAGTTTTCGCGCTGGACAGATCGGGATTTGTAAGCATGGACGGAGAAACCCATCAGGGATTGTTTGACATAACACTCTTTCGCAGCGCGCCGAATATGACTCTCCTCTGCCCCGCAAGCGATAACGAAATGAGGCTTATGCTGGATTACGGGATAAATCAAGAAACGGGACCTGTTATCATTCGTTACCCGAAAGCGTTATGCCCGCAGGAGACGGAAGCGTTCTCACAACCGCTTGAGAGAGGGCGCGGAACATGGGTTTCAAAAAGCGGGAATCAAGTTTGCATTGCGTTCACGGGAAGCCTTTACAGGGAAGCTGTTTCAGCGGCAAACATATTAAAAGAACAGGGAATAGAAGCGGATTTGTATAATTTGCGGTTTTTAAGACCGGTTGACGAAGACTATTTAGCGGAAATTATGAATAAATATAAACTTGTAACATTTATAGAAGAAGGAATGAGGGAAGGCGGCTTCGGCGAATATGCGGCGGCTCTTGCGCGCAGGCGCGGTTGTACGGCAAAAACGGCATGTTTTGCCGTGGAAAGCGTTTTCTTTGAAGAAGACAGAGCGTTAGGTGCAAGAGAAGAACTGCTTGCGGCTAACGGATTGGACGGGAAGTCTATAGCGAAGGTTGCGGCGGGGCGCTTGTAAAGGGAATTTTACCGCGAACTACACGAACTTTTAGTACATATCTTATGTTGTTCGTTCCGGTTCTTGTGGTTATAAAAATTATTTCACTAATTGATCTTACAGTTTATACCACGAGCCGGAATTATCCTTCTTATATGTTCCCTTCACTTCTATATTATTTGGAGTATAAATCACGTCGTACAATTCGTCGTCAAACGCGCTTTCGGCAAACTTATCAGCCTCAATATTATCTTCAAAGGTTACGCTGTTAAGTTTGAGACATAGATAAAAAGCGTAATCACCTATTGTCTCAACGTTTTTCCCTATGGTCGCGTTGTTTAGATTAGTACAATAGTAAAAAGCGCGATCTCCAATATTTTTAACACTGTCCGGTATGGTTACATTGGTAAGACTGATACAACTGTGAAACGCGTAATCCCCAATGGCGGCGACATTTTTTCCTATTGTTATGCCGGTAAGCTTAGAACAATTTGGAAATGCGTAATCCCCAATATTAATAACACTGTCCGGTATGATAAACAAACCTGTTTTCCCGCTTGGACATGCAATCAAAATGGTTCCATCTTGATTGTACAATACGCCGTCTTTAGAACTGTATGTATTATTATTGTTAACATTTATGGTCGTAAGGTTTTCACAACCTTCAAAAACACCATTCCCAATATTGGTAACAACGTTTGGTAGTATTACACCGGTAAGGGTGTAACAATTGGAAAAAATGTGATCTCTAATACTGGTAATGGTACTATCGGAGAAATCAAGAATAACATATTTTCCTGTATTTTCATCGCTGGTAAGCGTTTCCTTGATTTTTTCCATATCATTAGCATCATTAATGTTCAGTTTAATTATATATGGATTGGAAGGTGTATTTATTAGTTGACCTGATAAAAATTCTTCTAATTCGCTGCTGTTTATAAAGACTAAAATTGGATCCCAGTTTGCATGCAATATCATACTCATGATCGGCACATAATCAAAGTCGTACGGTTCATAGAATGATTCATTATCTGTATACCAGCCCGCAAAATCGAAGCCGTTTTTTGTCGGATCCGCGGGTCTTTGTATTCGTTCGCCTTTTAACAATGTTTGGCTTGATACATGAGAGCCGCCGTTGCTGTTAAAAGTTACGGTTTTTGATTCAAGGATTTCAGCCATCCAAGGATTTTCACAGGCGCAAATGGCAAGGGTTAGAAAAAATATAAGAAACAAAGACGGCGCTTTCATTGCTTCCTCCGTTTTGCATTTCTTTTTCATAGGTTATAACTATAATATACCGTATTTTTTACGGAAAATCAATATAAATGAGGATTTTCAACCTTCAATTTGAGCTATCTCAGGCTGTCAGGGCTTTATATTTCCGAAAAAATAGTATAAATTATAAAAAATGACTTGGTTCCAATGGCTTATTTCAGTATATGAGTATATCCGCCCCGTACTGGACGTTGTGCTCCTCGCCTTCATTCTGTACAAGGGGTATGAACTGCTGGAAAAAACTCAAGCTCTTCCTCTGGTTAAAGGAACGGGCTTTCTCTTCCTTGTCTACGGCATTGCGTGGCTTTTTAACCTTACAACCCTGCGGTGGGTTCTTACAATAATCGCGCCCGGTCTTTTTATCGTAATTGCCATCGTATTTCAGCCTGAGCTTAGAAAAATTGTTATGCGCCTTGGGCAGACGGAATTTTTTAAACCCAACGCCGCGGCTCATATCGGAAAACTTGACGCCGTTGTAACCGCTGCGGAACTGTTATCTGAAAAACGCAGGGGAATGTTAGCTGTTTTCCCGCGAAAAATAAATTTAAAAAATATCATCGATACAGGGACAAGAATTAACGCGGAAATTTCATCAAGTTTAATCGTGGCTATTTTTGAATTTGACGGACCTTTGCACGACGGGGCGATTGTTATTCAAAGCGGAAAAATTATTTCTGCGGGATGTTTTTTGCCGCTTTCGGAAAGAATGGATATAAGAAAAAATTTCGGCACGCGCCACAGGGCAAGCCTTGGTATGGCGGAACAATCCGACGCGGTTATACTTATTGTTTCCGAGGAAACAGGAGCGATTTCCCTTGCTTATGATTCAAAACTTTATTACGATTTATCTTCCGCGGAAGTTACGCGTAAATTGATGGAACTGCTGGACAAGGGAAGCAGAAAGGAATCGGATCAAAAAGAGCTTTCCAAAGATGAAAGGGAGGTTATTGTTGACTAGATCAAGGCTTTTTACAATAATAACTGAAAAATGGCCCGTTAAAGTTCTCTCTTTGGCGGCGGCGGTTATTATTTCCATTTTTTACAGAATGAGTAATCTGGAAACCCGTTTTTTTACGGTTCCGCTGTCAGTCGAATCAAGCGACACTTTATTACCCGCGAATTCATTTCCAAGATCGGTAAAAATAACGGCGCGCGGAGAAGCCGAGGGAATTCAGCCGATACTTGCGGAGGACATAGAAGCCTACATCGATCTTGGAAGATATGTAAACGAGGGAGTTTACAGAGTTCCCATTCAAATCCGCAAAAAAGGCACCGCTCTTGGAGTTGAACCGCTGGAAGTATCCGTTGTTCCAGTGGATATCCATCTTCTTCTTGAGCAAAAAATAACGCGTAACGTAAGCGTATTCCCGGTATTGCGGGGATCTGTCGCGGAAGGTTACGAGCTTACAGGGCAATCACTGACTCCGGCAAGCGTAATGGTCGAAGGTCCGCGTTCAATGATTGACAATCACATTGAATTTAATACTGAAGCAATTGATCTTGACAGGCGAAATGAAGATTTTTCTGTCATGGTAAATATAAAAAATGATAACCCTTTACTCTTTATTCACGGAAGCAATATTCTTGAATTCCGAGGCTCTATAAGCCGTATAGCGCGCGGGATACAGGAAAATAATACGCATCAGATAATAGAAGAAGAGCGGTTATCAGACGAGGAACAATGATTACGGGAATAGGTATCGATATAGTCGAAGTTAAACGCATGGAACGCTGGCTTGAAAAGTCAGATCTCCTAAAAAGATATTTTCACCCGCAGGAGATAACGCTTGCCTTCTCCAGAAAAAAAATAGCGGCTCAAACTCTTGCCGCGAGATTTGCCGCGAAAGAGGCGTTTGGCAAGGCTCTGGGAACAGGACTTGCCGGAATTGAATTAAAAGATATTATTGTAATTAACAACGATAACGGGAAGCCCAATGTAAAATTAACAGGAACCGCGGAAAATGAATTTGTAAAATCGGGCGCCAATAAAGTGCATATTTCTCTTACCCATGAAAGAGAAAACGCGATAGCCATGATCGTTTTGGAGGGGGCGTAAAATGGTAAGAAAAAAAAAGAAAGTTGAAGACGAAGATAAAGAACTAAAATTAACATATCTGTCAAAAAAAGAATTTACCTGCCCCGTTTGTAACGCGCAATTCCGTAAAGAAGAGCTTTTTTCAGGCGGCGGCAGGTTAATAGCCGGAAAACTTACCGATGAACTTCACAGGCTTTACGAGCCGTCAAAAAAATACGGAATAATATTTCCGCTTGTATATGAATCAATTGTCTGCCCCGAATGCTGGTTTGCCTCTATGGAAAATGATTTTCCGTTACTGCCCAAGGAAAACGCGGGCAAAGCAAAAAACGACATGGAAAACCGTCAGAAAGATACTTTGGATATCTTCCCCGGCGTCGATTTTCATGAAAACAGAACATTAATGGACGGAGCGGCTTCATTGTATCTTACATTGCGTTGTTATGATTTCTACAATAAATCGAATTCCCCTACAATCAAGCAGGGACTTGCCGCTATTCGCTGCGCGTGGCTTTTAGACGAGCTTAATACCAAATACCCCGATCAGCACTATGACTGGCTTGGAACTCTTTTCCGGAAAAAAGCGCATTATCTTTACAACGAGGCTCTTTCACGCGAGCAGAGCGGCAGGGAAACGCTTTCCGGCATAAAAGTTTTCGGTCCCGACACTGATAAAAATTACGCTTACGAAGGAATGTTATACATGTGCGCCTACCTTCGTTACAAATACGGTCCCGCGCACAACGAAGATGAAAGAAAATCGTCTCTTGAAGACGCGCGCCGCACAATCGCAAAGCTCTTCGGGATGGGCAAGGCGTCCAAGGACAAACCGGGCGCGTTCCTTGAACACGCAAGAAAACTCTACGACACAATAAATAAAGAACTTTCCGAAAACGAGTGATATGGAAAGGAATATCAAACTTACCATCGCTTATGACGGAACGGATTTTTGCGGATGGCAGAGGCAGGAGAACGAAAAAACAGTACAGGGCGCGATAGAAGACGCTCTGGAAAAAATGCACAGCCATCCGGTTAGCCTGACAGGTTCTGGCAGAACTGATTCCGGCGTTCACGCGGTGGGGCAAGTTGCCAATTTTTACACGGATATCGACAGCATTCCCGCAGACCGTTTCGCTCCCGCGCTGAACTCATCCTTACCCCATGAGGTAAGAGTGCTTGAATCCTGCGAAACAGACAAGGAATTTCACGCCCGTTTCAGCGCAAAGGCGCGGACTTACCGTTACCAATTTATCTGCCGTCCGCTCCTGCCGCATGAAAGCCGTTACAATCTGCAATTACGCCGTTTTCCGCGCGTAGAACTTCTTAACGAATACGGCAGATTGCTTCTGGGAGAAACAGACTGTTCCATTTTTGCGAGCGCGGGAGATACAAGCGCCTCAAAAAACCGCTATGTTTACAGAGCGTATTTTTACATGGCGGGGGATACATTGATTTTTGAAATCTGCGCCAACGCCTTCCTTCGCAACATGGTTCGTTCCGTCGCCGGAACTTTCCTTCACTACGAAGAAGACGGCGCGCCGCCTGAGAAACTGCGAAAAATCATCGCCGCAGGTGAGCGAGCCCTTGCCGGTCCCACCCTGCCGCCGCAGGGGCTTTTTTTGTGGCAGGTTGAATATTAATTCGCAAGATTCTCACACAAAGAACACAAAGGAAGAGAAGGACACGAAGAAGGATCAAGAGGGGAACCTTCGCCTTTCAGACTCGGTTGAGGTTCAGGGTTTTTTGTTCGTTATCTTATCGAGAAATTCAAGCATAACCTTCGGACAATAACCCCTTATCCCCTTTGTGATCTTTGTCTCTTTGTGTCCTTTGTGAGAAATCTTCGGAATAAAAAAAATTAATTATTCTTTTAAAAGCCTATTGACAAGTTTGAAAAAAAACTTCATTGTTCACATAGACGAAACATCTGGACGGCTCGGGATGATGCCGCGCCGTGAAGCCCGGCGCATTGCTCCTGAAGGGAGGCTGGAAGGAATATATTGATAGGCAGCAATGTTATCATCAACGGGATTTGTAAATCCTTTGGTGAGTTTGAAGTGCTCAAAAATGTGAGCCTGGAAATTAAAAAGGGAGAATTTTTCTCCCTGCTGGGACCGTCAGGATGCGGAAAAACTACGTTGTTGCGCATAATTGCCGGTTTTGAACATCCTGATGAAGGGACCCTTACCCTTGATGGTAACAACGTGCTTTCGCTTCCTCCAAACAAGCGCCATACAAACACGGTATTTCAAAATTACGCTCTGTTTCCCCACCTGACAGTTTATGAAAACGTCGCCTTCTCGCCGCGTCTTAAAAAACTTTCAGAATCGGAAATAAAAACAAAAGTTGAACAATATTTAAATCTTGTCCGTCTTGAAGGACACGCAGATAAAAAACCCAATCAGTTATCGGGCGGACAAAAACAAAGGGTGGCTATAGCCCGCGCTCTCATTAATGAGCCGCGCGTTCTGCTGCTTGACGAACCTCTTTCCGCCCTTGACGCGAAACTGCGCCAGCACATGCTCATAGAACTTGATCGCATACACGATGAAATCGGCATAACGTTTATTTATGTAACGCACGATCAACAGGAAGCGCTTTCCGTTTCCGATCGCCTTGCCGTTATGAATCTCGGCGATATTTTACAAATAGGCACACCCCATGAAATTTACGAAAGCCCCTCTAAGGATTTTGTCGCCCGTTTTATCGGAGAGACAAATCTTTTTGACGGCGTAATTACAAGCGTGGAAAAAGTAAAAATTAACGAGAACAGCGATGAAATGGAATATCTCGCGGAAGTTGAAATACCGGAGTTAGGCAAAATTAAAGTTACCGATTTAGACGAAGTAAAAGTCGGACAGCGGGTAAGCTTTACCATAAGACCCGAAAAAATCGCCATCACCAAGGAAATGCCGACTACTAAACGTCCCTATATAAATCATCTGCAGGGAATGGTAGACGAACCTATTTATTCGGGTTTTCAGACAAAGTTTTATGTTAAAGTGCAGGACAAAACTCTTATACGCGTAATAAAACAGCACGCTAATTATTCAGACGAGGGACCGGATATCCGCTGGAAGGATTCCGTCTTCCTTTCATGGAGCGCCGTTGACGGCTATATTGTCGAGGTTAAAAGTTGAACCTAAAGGCAAAGAAAAACTACGGTCCGATCTACTCAGCCCCAATGGCTGTCTGGTTCACGCTCTTTTTCCTTGCGCCGATTATCATCATTATTATTTACAGTTTCTTAAAAAAAGGACTTTACGGCGGAGTAGAAAACAAATTCTCGCTTGAAGCGTATCACTATCTTGGCGACCCTGTATTTTTAAGCATTACTCTGCGTACAATAATAGCTTCAATAATTGCGACAGTAATTACTATTTTAATCGCCCTTCCGTGCGGCTACTTCATGGCAAGAAGCAAAAATCAAACTTTATTGCTCTTGCTTATCATTATCCCCTTTTGGACAAATTTTCTTATCAGGGTATTCGCGTGGATGACTATTCTGGGAAATAACGGCTTTCTTAATGAAATGCTGTCCCGTATCGGATTAGTTAAGGATTATATTCCCTTTCTTTACAACCAAAAAGCCGTAATCCTCGTTCTGGTTTACATGTATCTGCCCTACGCCATTCTGCCCTTATTTTCAACAATCGATAAATTTGACTTTTCTCTGCTGGAAGCGGCGCGCGATCTCGGCGCAAATAAACTTGTATCGATGATAACGATACTGCTCCCCAATATCCGCGGCGGCATTTTTACCGCCGTACTTTTTACATTTATCCCGATTTTCGGCGCTTACGCCGTTCCGCTTCTTGTCGGAGGCATGGATTCATACATGCTTGGAAACATAATCGCCGACCAGCTTTTAAAATCGCGCAATTGGCCGCGCGCCGCCGCGATTTCCATGGTTTTAACTGTGGTAACCACAATCGGCGTTGTGTGGATGATGTATATGCAGAAAAGAGACGCGGCAAAAAGAACGGAAAATAAAAAACTTAAAACAATAGCGGAGGGGGTGTAGTGGCTCAAGGCATAGCGGCTAAAGTTATCACCTCTTTAAAACCACTGAAAAATCTGGGAGAGGCGGCAAGGCACGCAAAACGCGCGTACAGACCGCGTTTTTCAATGTCGCAGACTGTTTTTATAGGAACCATTATTTTTCTCTTTCTTCCGCTTCTTGTGCTTGTAGTTTACTCTTTCAACAGTTCTACAGGCATGAATTGGACGGGATTTTCCCTGCGCTGGTATCAAAGACTTTTAAGCTCGCGTGAATTGTGGCGGGCTTTAAGAAACAGCCTTATTATCGCCGTGTCCTCGGCGGCTACCGCGACAGTAATCGGGACAGTCGGCGCTATCGGAATTAACTGGTACAGATTCAAGATGCGCGGCTATGTTCAGACAATTTCCTTTCTGCCAATGATTCTGCCGGAAATTATCATCGGCGTTTCACTTTCAATTTTCTTTGCCGGCATCGGCATCCCTCTTGGGCTTTTCACAATCTTTGTCGCGCATACGACATTTAACCTTCCCTTTGTGTTTTTAATGGTCATGGCAAGGTTAGACGAATTTGATTTTTCAATAATAGAAGCCGCCGCCGATCTTGGAGCGAACGAAAAAGAAACGCTCTTTAAAGTAACTATTCCAATCTGTATGCCGGGAATAATATCCGGTCTTCTTACCGCAATAACGCTGTCGCTGGAAGATTTTGTTATCACCTTCTTTGTAGCGGGTCCCGGCTCTTCCACTCTGCCGATTTTTATATATTCGGCTATCACAAGAAAGGGCGGCATTACTCCGCTGATAAGCGCGCTTTCCGTCGCTATGATTTTGGGCACTGTATTTCTCTGCATCATGCTTAGAAAATTCTTAAAATACATTGCCGCTAAGTAGTGAATAAGTCTCGTTGAGACTTGAAAAATATTTTTCTTTGGAGGATTTTTATGGAGGAAAAGAAGGAACTACCCATTTCGGACACGGTCTCTAGTCAGACTCAAGGAGGCTTACCGAAACAAGAAAAAAGCGCTGCGCTAAGAACAGCGGCAGTATGTATATTGAGTCTGATTGTTTTGTTGACGGGAAGCTGTGACAAAAAGCAAAAGCTTTACATTTACAACTGGACGTATTACACGCCGGATTCCGTAATTGAAAAGTTTGAGAAAGAGTACAATGTCAGGGTAATTTACGACGAATTTGCGTCTAACGAGGACATGTACGCAAAACTTAAATCAGGCGGAAGCGGCTACGATATTGTTTTCCCGTCGGCGGATTACACGTCAATTATGATCAAGCAGGGAATGCTTGAAAAAATAGATAAATCGTTAATCCCGAATCTGACAAATGTAGACCCGGTCGTTCTTAAATTCGCGGTGTACGATTCAAATATGGATTATTCCGTTCCCTATTACTTCGGCGCGGCGGGCGTATGCGTAAATACGGAAAAAGTTCCCACTTATGAAAAAAGCTGGTCTATCTTCGCAAGAGAGGATCTTCGCGGACGCATGACAATGTTAGACGATATGCGCGAAGTAATGGGCGACGCCCTTGCTTTTTACGGCTATTCGGTTAATACTACAAATAAGGATCATATAACGAGAGCAAGAGACCTTATCAACAATTCATGGAAGCCCAACCTTGTAAAATTCGATGCCGACGCTTTCGGCAAAGGTTTTGCCAACGGGGAGTTCTGGGTTGTTCAGGGGTATCCCGAAGTAGTATTTGAAGAAATTGCCGAAGATGAAAAGATGCTGGAAAACACTGTTTTCTTCTATCCAAAAGAAGGCGGTCCCGCATATATCGACAGCATGTGTATTTTGAAGGGATCAAAGAACATAAAACTTGCGCATCAGTTTATCGACTTTATTCACAGACCGGAAATTTACGCCGAGTTTGCGGATGAGTTTGGTTTTCCGGCAACGGCGAACGTACCTGCCCGCAAGTTTAAAAAAGGGACTCCGATGTACGAGGCGGAGGATTTGTTAAATACGGAAATCAAGTTTGATCTTGGTTCCGATTTAGACCTCTACAATGACGCGTGGTTTAACTCCATAAGGGCAGGCGAATAAGCGCAAACCCGGTTCGGAGACACCATAGATTTAAACGGCAAACCCTGTCAGAAATGACAGGGTTTGTTAATAGGAGGTGATGATGGGAAAAAAGATCATCATGTATTTTTCGGTTTTGGCGGCGCTGCTGCCCGTTATTTTATCATGTAATTCAAAAGAAAAATTGTACATTTACAACTGGACGTATTACACACCTGAATCTGTAATAGAAAAATTTGAGAGTGAATACAACTGTAGAATCATTTACGACGAATTCGCGTCTAACGAAGATATGTACGCCAAGTTAAGGGCGAACAAGGGCAAACGCGGCGGTTACGACGTAGTATTTCCTTCCAAAGATTATGTTCCGATAATGATCCGGCAGGGAATGTTGGAAAAATTAGATCATTCAAAATTATTTAACCTAAAAAATATAGATCCGGAAGTGCTTAAAAGAGCAAGTTACGACCCGGACATGGAATATTCAGTGCCTTATTTTTACGGCGCGGGCGGCATCATCGTCAACACATCAAAGGTTCCCGATTATGAAGAAAGCTGGTCAATTTTCGAAAGAGAAGACCTGCGCGGTCGCATGACAATGTTAGACGACATGCGCGAAGTATTGGGCGGCGCTCTGGCGTTTCTCGGCTACTCTGTCAATTCGACGAATCCGGCTCAGGTGGACGCGGCAAGAGACCTTGTAAACAATTTATGGAAGCCGAACCTTGTAAAATTCGACGCCGAATCCTTTGCCAAAGGCTACGCGAACGGAGATTTTTGGGTAGTCCACGCCTTCCCCGAAGCTGTTTTTGAAGAAGTCGCCGACTCCAGATTAATGGAATCGACGGTCTTTTTTATCCCAAAAGAAGGCGGTCCGTCCTATATCGACAATATGTGCATATTGAAGGGAGCCAGAAACGTCGATCTTGCCCATAAATTTATTGATTTTATCCACAGAGCGGAAATTTACGCCGAATTTGTAGATAATTTCGGTCTTCCGGCTACCGTAAATGTCCCGGCGCGCAAGTATAAAAGGGGCGTTTCCCTGTATTCGGAGGCTGATCTGCTCCACACCCAGCTTGTGGATGACATAGGCGAGTCCCTGGAATTGTACACAAACGCGTGGTTTAACTCGATTCGCGTCGGGGACTGAAGGTTGCCAAGAATTTTACCACGAACCACACGAACCAACACGAACAGGGGATTAGGGGTTTACATTATTTTGGGTTTTTGCTATATTTTGGGTATCTGCCCCTGCAAGGGCTTTTTTAAGGAAGGATAATATGTCACGGACTTGTGATATTTGCGGAAAACATACAGTCACCGGCAATAAAGTAAGCCATGCGAAAAACCGCACCCGAAGAACATGGAAACCCAATCTGGTAAATGTAAAAACCGAAATAGGAGGCACTACAGCAAAACTTAAAATCTGCACAAGGTGTCTTAAGAGCGACTATATTACAAAAAAAGTCTAAACTGTCCCATGACAGAGCCCGGACTGTTACAAGCGTTAGATTATATCCTCAATAAAAGCGACGCCGCTTCTATTGAGGCGATAACCGAAGCCGTAGTCCGCAGAAGACGCGATTTAACAATTTTTAACTCGGTTGGAAATATCCCAGACCCGCAAAGAATGACAAAAGAGATAACCGAACAAATCAACGCCGGAATCGGCGGCAGTCTTGAAAGCATGAAAAAATCCGTTCAGGACATGATCAAAAACATACTAAAGGAACACGCTCCGGAACTTGACGAAAAGCAGAGAGAAGAATTGTGTCAGGCATGGCTGCCCGACAGAGCGGGAAAAAAAGGTTCCGGCGGCGGGTTACCGCCCGACGTACTTCTTTCCATGATTGAACAATTTATCTCTTTCTCCCACGGCGAAATGACAGAATCGGTAGACAAAAAACTTCGCGAAGAAATGGGCGCGTGGACCAAGCGTTACTGGAACAGTTTCCCACCCGTTGTACAACAAATAATTACGGATTACCTGAAAGATAAAATAAATGAGAAGGATTTTAAGAGCAGAATTTGTATCGCTTTGGGGCTGTAATCTAATAGATTTTTCGACTATAAAATATGTGTTCGTACCCCCGTTTTGCTTGACTGAAAAAATGATAAAAATTGATTTATTTATAAAGTTTTATCACGAACTATACAAAGTTTAGTACATTGCACAAAAACAAGTATAGAGCATATATTAAATCTTCGCAAATTTCTTACTTTATAAAGAATTAGCGTTGTTGATTAGGTAAGTCAAAAACAATGGAAAATTTCTGTTGACAAGCGTGTAGGCAATTTTTCAAAAACAAAAGGTTTTACTATGAATAACGACTTTACACTGTATTTTTGAAAGATTCCCTCTGGAAAAAGAGGGGGTATTATTACGCCTATGATTACGAAGATACACGTTTATGTCCGTGGACAACTGTAGAAATAAATAAAACGATAATTCGGAATTAATGTGTCCTCCTTATAAAATTAAACAAACTACTGTCGGATTCTAAAGAAATGCCTACTTTAACCGAATACGTCGATGACTTTTGGGATTGGGGAAATAGTCCGTACCTGAAAGAACGTAAAAAACTTACTCAACCTCATGCGAACAAACAACAGATGACGAAAAAGCCGATGACAATTCTTTTGAATGATGTCAACTGCTTTTTAGATGGACAAATTGAGTACCCACATAGGACAACGAGTTTGTTATACATACCATTTTGGAAAACTGCGGCGTATAATACCGCTTTTGTTATTGTACATAGTCCCCTAGATTTGAAGTAGCCCATGTTACCAAAGAACAATGGATAAGAAAGATACAAAAAAATCCGAATCTGCTACTTTCTACATAACCACCGAAAACTGGCTAGGGTTGTTTTTTACCCATCACATTGTACAGAGGTAAAACCTAGTCCACTTTGGAGAAATCTAACACTTGGAAATAAAAATGTAACGAAAAGCGAAAAAACACTAAATATAGAAATTCAGAACAACTGCCTTATCCCGTAGAGTTGGCTTGCTTTTGTTCGGTAATAACCGTCTTCTGTTGACTGTAAAAGTCGTGCCAAAAGGGGTTTATTGAACGATTTTTATGATTTAGTATAATAATAGCGATTTAAGAAGTTGAATAACTTAGGAAAATTGCATTTGCAATTTTCCTCCTACTATCTATAGGGGAAGACTTCTTTCCTCATTTTTACTATAATATCTTAATGCTATCATTATGCTAGGATGGAACTACATGCAAAAAGGGATTATGGAAAAATTAAAGGTTTTTAAACGTGGGGAGACTTTTAGTACTACTGATAACCCAAAAACAAAGGTTAAAAAATATTCTATGTATTTAACGATGAGGAATAAATGAAAGTAAATAACATCTGTTTTATAACAATATTAAAAAATTGTTTTTGTATTGTAAACAAAAGGGCGTATCCGTTCAAATCAGGCTAAATGTCCTGAGAAAGCATAAACAAAAAACCTGTTGGGATGCAGTATTATATGAAACTGAACAATAGTTTGGTTATTGATAAGCTAGCGAAGAGAAAAGTTAGAGGAGCAAAAAGTAAAGGTAGATTAATGAAACACATTGATTTATTATTAATAAATCCACCATTTCATATGCGCAATGGCGGTGGAAATTTTTTTCCATTAGGTTTAGGATATATTATATCTTCAGTAGAAGCCCAAAACCACACTTGGGCTATTGTAGATTGTACAAAAATAATAACTGCCTTTTTTAGTAATAATTTGAAATTCTTTGCTAAAAAACTTCAGATTGAATTAAAAAAATATTCGCCAAAATTAATCGGAATTGGTCCCTGTATAACTTCTCAATTGAAAGCCTTAATCATCATAATTCAATGTTGCAAACAATTATTCCCGAATTTACCTGTTGTTGCTGGTGGTCCTTTTGTATCAATTGACGGACAAGAATGGGTATTTTTTGAAAAACTTGGCATTCAATATATATTAAAAGGTGACGCAGAAGAAGCGATTCCAGATGCGATTAATTCTATAAAAAAGTTTAATGATATTAATTATTGCAAGTTTATATCTTCACCTAGATACCTTTATTATAATAAAGTTTCAGATATTAATATTCTTCCATACCCCTACAGAAAGTTCGATAAAAACAATATTTTTTCTATTAGACGTTCAATTAATAATAAATATAAAAAAACTGCGGCAATAATCGCATCTCGCGGATGCAATTATAACTGTCGATTTTGTGTGTCAGGTAATATAAAATTAAATACTGTTAGAAGTAGAGCTAATGAGAATATCATAAACGAAATGGAATGGTTAAATTTGCATTATAAAATTGATGATTTTGTGTTTTATGACGATTGTTTTTTTGGTGATCCTCAAACTGTATGTTCTGACATTAATGCTTTTTGCAATCTTTTACTTTGTAAAAATTTAAAATTTTCTTGGCAGATAGAACTTCGTCCAGATGTGCTAACAGCCATGGATGACGCTTCTATTCATATCTTGGGAGAGAGCGGATGCAGACAAATTAATATTGGTATTGAAAAAGTTACAGAAAGTGGTCTTCGGTTTCTAGGTAAAACAAGTACATTGATAGGATTACGAGAGCATAATTATCATATTAAGAACATCTCAAGTATAAAGTTATCAGCAACTTTTATCCTTGGTGGTGAATATGAATGTAGAGACGATATAATACATTTGATAAAAGAATCAAAAAATATCAATTTAGATTTTGCACATTTTAATCCTCTTTTTATATATCCAGGTACACCTTTGTATTATGATGTATTTAATGATGAAAAATCATGGGTGAATTTTATTCTTAGAGATAATTTACCTTGGGGCGAAATTGTTTACGAGAATAAAAATTTAAAGCGTTCTGATTTGCTTGAGTTAGTCGATGTTGCTTATGCTTCATTCTACAGAGGATCAAAACATACTTCTCAAAAAATGATCACTGATAGATTCAATATTAAAAAAGGAGAAAGTATCCTTGATAATATATGATCGTTTATACGGAGAAATGAAGTTTCCTCCTTTAGTTGCTGACCTTATAAATTGCCCTGGTCTTCTTAGACTTAGGGATGTTCGTATGGCAAACAATCAGTTTGTGGCATTTCCGGCATTTGCATCGACATCACGATATGAACATTCTCTTGGGGTTTGTCACTTGGCAGGTTTGTGTTCTAAATCTCTTGAATTATCAGAAAAAGATACACTTGAACTTATGATGGCAGGGCTTTATCATGATGTTGGAACACCTCCATTTGCCCATGCAATGGAAGAAGTTCTTCATGTGAAATTTGGTTTTGACCATGAACAGAATTTAAAAAACGTAATAATGGATATGCCTATTGATCCTCTCGGAGACAAAACACAAGTTTTTCTAGGCGCTGGTCTTAAACTTAGAAGTATTTGTCAAAAGAGTAAAGCGCGTGAATTAGGTCTTGATCAACGACGTATTGCTAGAATAGCCGCTGGAGACAAGAATGAATATTTATCTCCATTACTCAATGGTGATGGTATGGACTTAGATAATATAGATAATGTTATTAGAGCATCATCAGCTATGGGTCTTATTCCAAGTTCATATAATGATTTAGCGACCAAACTTGCTCGCTCTTTCATTATATCAGGTAATCAAATATTATATGATGGATTTGCATTAGACGATATAAAAAAATGGCAAAATATTCGTGATCTTCAATATACTGCGATTTATAATAGTATTGATGATTTTGCATATCAAACAATGATTAAAAAAGCTATACAGCTTCTCATGAACAATAAAACAAAGAAGCAGATCAATATAAATTCGTGGACTTTGACGGATTCTCAAATCGTTTATGATTATTTATTAGAGAATCCTCAAAGCCGAACCATCATGAAGCGAGTATTATTATGTAATCCTTATCATTGTTTAGGTGTTTTCTACGTTCAGGGCGATGGTGTGACAAAATATGTGAATCAACACCTAGATGAAATTGAACGTATTGCAAGTGATTTTTACATTGAAACCTTAGGGATCACAAATAAAAAATTAGGTAGTATTAATACATTGGCTGTTGTTGCAAATTTTTACCCGGACAAAAGGAAACGCCAATTAATGCGTAACGCGGTTATTTGGAATGAAGAAACCACAATAGATAATGGGGTTCCAATTCCACAGGGAGTATTATTAGGTCTTTTCACACCATTCGCAAACTCCAATCATAAAGACATACAAACATATAATAATAAAGTCAGAAAAGTCGTTTCCTTCAGTACAATAAATTTAAAACAACTTATAGAGGTTTTAAGGGACTCATGCTTTAACAATTATAAAATATCTATTTTTAGGAGTGAATTAGATGAACAGTCTTCTACAAGCGCTTCAGAAGATCAATTGGGACTTTTCTGATTATAATAGTTCAAAATATCCTCTAGATATAAATTCTATACCTTGGTATCCTGCGACATTTATACCGCCAATACCAAAGTTTCTTATTTCCCTTCTTTCAAAGCCAGGAGATATTATTCTTGATCCTTTTGGCGGGAAAGGTACAGTAGCTGTAGAAACTATAAAACTTGGAAGATTTCCGATATATAATGATCTTAATCCATTTGCGTTTGAGATTATGCAAGCAATTATTTCTGTAATTAAGCAAAGATTGCAGAATTCTATTTTTTTTAATGAATCCAGTTTATTTGAAACTCATATGGTTGACTCTAAGACAAATAAGCAAATCATCCATGAACTCGGTATAAATGAAGACGTATTTAAATGGTATGAAGAGACTACATTAAATGAATTGTTGAGTATTATAAATTTTATGTATAATAAAAGAACTGAAAGCGAAGATGCTTTCTTAATTAGAAAACTTGCAGTTTCATCTATTTTAAAATCTGCAAGTTCGCAACCAGGTCATTTTACATATATAACTGATAATTGTAAACCAACAACATTGGTGTACAAGGACGTGAAAAACTTGTATATTAACAGAATTAATCAAATTATAGATGCTACCGATGATCTTATAAATCAATATAAATTAACAAACATGAATGAAGATTTAAATGTAATTATTGATCAAACATTAATATACAATGGCAATGCTAAAAAAATGGATTGGATAAAGGATAATTGTGTTAATCTTGTTATAACATCTCCACCATACTTATGTGCTCAAGACTATATCAAAACAATGAGGCTTACTAATCTTTTTTTTCCTATTATAGATTTTGAAAAAAAGCCAAAAGATGAAATTGGACCTCGTTGCAAACGAAGTGGAAAATCAAAAAATGTAGTGGAACAATTTTATTCTGATATGAATATAGTTTTTTCAGAGATTGAACGCGTATTAACTATTGGAGGTTATTTTTGTTTAATTATTGGTCAAGGTAAAAACAAAATAACTGCTTTATATGATACAATAAATGATCTCCATCAAGATATAATAAAAAAATATTCATTTACAATGATATATCAGGGTGAAAGAAAAATAAGTAATCGTGTTATACAAGTTGGTGGAGTTGATAAAGAAACTATTTTTATTTTCCAAAAGAAGAAGCGAGGTAAAGAAAAATGATTAAACCTTGGGTTATTAGTGTAATTTCAACTGATTATGACCTTCATGATTGCCGCGAAAATATAATAAATGATTTAAAGCGAAATAATATAAAAGTTTCTGCTTTTGAACTCCCTGATTTCCCTGTAGAACCTAACATTTCATCTCATGATAGTTGCCTTAAAGCTTTGGAAAGAGCGGATATAGCATTACTTATAATTGATAAACGATATGGTGGAATTTATTCCCACGATGATTATGAAACTTCAATAACACAAGAGGAATATCTTTCCATTGTTAAACAAAGTAAACCATATTTTGTTTTTGTTTCAAAGCAGACATGGGACGAGAGACATAAATATAAAGAAGCATTTAAAAAATGGACTAAAGACAATAATTATACCGAAGAACAAATAAAGGAAGGTTTTGCAAAATCTGAATTTGATAAAATATATACCGTAGAATATGTTGATTGTATAGCTACAATTGATTTTGTTGAAGAAATCCAAAATGCTTATAAAAATTATGGACGAAGCAATTGGATTGTTCAATATGAATGTAAGTCAGATTTGTTAGAAAAGGTTATTGGCAAACTAAAAGGTCATACTCGTTTTGTTTTAAAGCGATTAGTAAGTTCACAAAAACAAAATCTTGAAAAACGTCACACATCAACCGGTCTTTCACTTTCATTAGGTGACGTTTTCTCACGTGGTTATTATCTTGAACCTTCATATAATATTGAATCTGGAAATCTTTATGATGGAACAACTCTTGATCAAAAAATACAATCAACATTACTTGAAAATCGTTCTATATTAGTTTTTGGAGAAGCTGGTTATGGTAAAACCACTATTTTAGCTAAAAGCTATTTAAACCATACTAATAATTTCTTTAAAGAGGTTTCCTATCAAATTCCATTTTATTTATGGTTAAAAAAGAAAAATAAGGACTATCATTTTGATTTTAAAAAGTATGTTGATGAGAGTTTTGTTGATGATTGCAATATGGAGCCATATCCATATTTGGATTTAAGCAGTATAAGACCATATTTTTATTTTGATGGTTTTGATGAAATTGCTGAAAAAATGACACCCGATGATATTGAAAGAATTAGTCAGAATGATATATTTTCGCATCCAATTATATTAACATGTCGTCTACAATATGCTCTTAGATATATTAATAATTTCAGTTTTTCTGATAAATTCGATTTAGAAATAAAAATTAATATATGGACTACTGAAATGGCTCGAAAATACATTGAAAACTTTTGTAAAATAAATAATAAAGACCTTGTTTTTGCAGATACTATTCACAAGTTGTTGATTGATAATCAAGATATGCAGGATATACTGGATAATCCTCTAATGATTACTATGTTATTATGGGTAGTAGAGCAAAATAAGATGCAAGTTCCTGAAACAATTCATACTCGTGTTCAACTTTTTAATAAATGTCTATTTGAATTAGCTAAAAGAGAACTAGTACGATTAAAACAAAGTGAGTCATATGCAGAATCTTTAATTCATATATGGGCATATGCTTCGTGGGAGTTTTATTATAACAAATTGAGAGATATTTCAACGCAAATGAGTACTTTGTCCGAAAAAATAAATGATACCAACTCATTACAGTTTACCGTTTCGCCAACTTATTTCGAAGCACTGTTTGATAGCGCTGAAGATAAAGTATTTGGAACATTTCATGACCAATTTTTAGAGTTTTTAGTTGCGAAAATTATTCAAAATGCATGCCTAGAAGAAAAATATCCATATCCTGAATTTTTAAGCTGTGTTATTCGTCCTGAGATAAATAGATATTTTAGAACAATATTAAAAGAAAGTTCTCAAGAAACAAAACAAAAAATATTTATAAATTTACAAAATCAATATTATCAATGTTTTACGAAAAATCCTACCTCTTTTGATTCAATTGCAAAACGTGTTCACGCAGTTTATCATATTATGCGTATTAATACTTCAGATAGAACAGAATTTTTATTAAAAGCCTTTGAAATAGAAAAAAATATCTCAGTCTTGTTATCATTATATTTCGGTGCGATAAAAATGGGAGATTTAAAACAGGAACAATGCTTTTATGATCTATTAATTTCTGATCATAGTTATAATGAAGCAAACAGAGGATATCATATAACTTATTACTCTGATGCCATTATGGGGACCACTTGGCCTTTCCCTGATGACAAAAAAGTAAACTGGAATGGAACTCTTCGTGCCTTTATGAGGCATTTTAACAGCATTGAAATAGAGCATTATTACCTTCGTCGAATTGACTTAATTACCATGCAACATCTGATAGAAGCTCGAGGACATATTGAACCATTGACAAATGAACATCTGGAACAATTAGAACATTTAGTTAAAAATCCCAAAATTGTTGAATATCCGGAATTTCAATGTAAGATACTAAATGAATTTGATAAACTAAAAACTATTTGGATAAAATATAATCATTGATGTTGTTAATAAATAAAAACGTCTTGATTTAGGTCATTATACCCCATCAAGCCTGAAACCGCTTTAAAAACTCAGGGTCATCCCTAACGATTTCAAGCAAACGGCGAGAAGCTCCTTCTGGTTTGTTTCTGCCGTTTTCCCAGGCTTCTACTGTTTTTGGGGAAACTCCTAACGAACCAGCGAAAACTACCTGACTTAAGCCGGTTTTTTTACGTATTCGCTTGATAGCATCGGTGTTGAAAGCAATTACAGGCTTTATAGTCTGTTTGTTTTTTCGCGCGAGGATTTTTCCCTGCTGATAGTCTAAGGCCTCGGTTAAGCCTTGCATAATGCTTTGGTAAGCGTTCATTTTTTATTCTCCTGTTCTTTAAAGCCTTGCTCCAATCGGACAATGATTTTTGCTATTGCGTTTCGCTCAGCTTTTGATAGATTGTCCTTCTCATTCTTGGGATAGGCAGTTATGAGATAAATTGTCTTATAAAAGACAAAGTCCACATAAGCGACCCTGCCGCTACCGCTTTTTCCCTGTCCCTCAAAGGCAATACGCATTTTACGCAATCCTTTTGTTCCCCGGACTATATCCCCTGTTTTTGGATTTTCCAGTAGGGTTTCTTGAAGTTGACGGAGTTCATTGTCGCCCAAGCCCATTTTTTGCCATTGGCGATCAAACTCCGGCATCATTACAAATTCACGGGTCATATATCTACTTTAAAATATACCCTATTAAATAGGAGTTTGTCAAGGAAAATTTATTTTTTTATATTCCCTATTGATTAATTTTAAGAAATTAACTATATATTTATATATGTCTATTAAGGGAAAAGCAATTTTTTCAAATTCTCATATTTTTTGCGAAAAAACCTCTAAATTCGCGTTTTTTGGCGTACTGTTGCAAGTGAGGGATTTTTATCGTGATTAATAAATTTTCTAAAAACTGTAACATACCTCGCTCTGACCGTAGCGCGGACGGCTATCTAAATCTCGCCTCATTTTGTTCATCTGGGGTACGCTGTTCGGCGCCGGGGCGTGCTGATTTTGTTCATCTACACGCCTTGACGGCGTGCATAATACCCCCCCCCCCCCCCAATTCATAGACTTTTACACACACTTACAAGTATATATTTTCTCTTCGGAAAAACGCCGTCCGCTTTCAGGAACGGCTTTTTTAATACAAATCAAACAAGAAAGGAGTTTTTAGCATGAAAAAGATTTTCAAACCAATCGGGATTATTGCCATTATAGCGGTAATCGGATTCTCAATGACCGCTTGCGAAGAGGAAGATGATCCATCACCGAAATCGCCAACGTCGCAATGGACAACAGTAACGCAAAGCGTATTCGGAAGCGATGATAACATCAACGAAATCGCATATGGCAACGGCAAGTTTGTCGCATGTAACTATAGTAAAGGAGGTGACAATACCAAAATAGCGACTTCAACGGACGGAGTAACATGGACAGCAGCAGATGTCAGTAACATATTCGACATATTCGACATCAGAGCAATCGCATATGGCAACGGCAAGTTTGTAACAGGTGGATGCTCTTACAATGAATCGACATATATCTCAACCACCAAAATTGCAACTTCAACAGACGGCACAACATGGACAGCCATAGATGTCAGCGGCATATTTGGCGGAGGCTCCATCAGAGCAATCGCCTATGGCAACGGCAAGTTTGTCGCAGGTGGCTGGAACGGTAAAATGGCGACTTCAACGGACGGCGTAACATGGACAGCCGTAGATGTCAGTAGCATATTCGGCACGAGCGGCTACATCGGCAAAATCGCATATGGCAACGGCAAGTTTGTCGCATGTGGAAACTCTCACAATGAATCGACAGCTATCTCAACCATCAAAATTGCAACTTCAACGGACGGAACAACATGGACAGCCGTAACGCAAAGCGTCTTCGTCGGAAGCGGTTATGGTCATTACATCAGCGCAATTGCATATGGCAACGGCAAATTTGTCGCATGTGCCTATGACGATTTAAGTGACAATACCAAAATAGCGACTTCAATGGACGGAGTAATATGGACAGCAGTAACGCAAAGTAGCGCCTTAGGAAGCGATGATTACATCAGCGCAATCGCCTATGGCAACGGCAAGTTTGTCGCATGTGGCTGGAACGGCAAAATGGCGACTTCAACGGACGGCGTAACATGGACAGCCGTAGATGTCAGCGGCATATTTGGCGGAGGCTCCATCAGAGCAATCGCCTATGGCAACGACAAGTTTGTCGCAGGCGGCTACAGCGGCAAAATGGCGTATATGTTGGACAATTAATAGCGAAAAACAGCTGAATTTTGGGCATTTTTGGTAATTTTTTAAGCAACATTGGCAAAAAAATGACCAAAATTCCACCATTTTAGCCCAAATTTGCCCTTTTTTACATGAAACTCCGTGTTTTTTAAGCGGAGCTTCCTATTTGCGAATAAAAGCGTGGAGTTTTGTCAAACACGAGTCATTATAAAAAAGCGGTAATAAATTAAAAATGTTTATCTATTATTCGCAGAATTCCCCGTCTTTTTCCCCAAAATAAATAATTTCTTATGAATTTTAACCGGATTTACCGTGCTTTAATTAAAACAGGTAGACAAAAATATCGGAATTTAGTGTATAATGGGTTTATAAGGAATAGGAAATAGTATGCTGGATTTTAGTAATGAAAAAGTAGAAGACTTTGGAAAAGTCATTTTTGTGCCGAAAAACCACACTATACCGGCGCTTCCTGACATGAATCTTATTGTGTTCAAAAAAGAAAATGGTTATCAGGCTATATGTATTAATATTGAAATTGATGCTGTCGGTAATAGCGTTAAAGATTGCTGTAATAACTTGAGACGGGCGCTTTTAAATTATGTGCGGCAGATGCTCGATAACTATAACGGTAAAATAGAAGAAGCTGTCGAGGATATAATTAATGTTTCTTATAGCGACGGTGAATTAAAGTCCCAGCTTTTTACGCGATATTTACAGGCAAAGCGCCAGTATTTATTGAATAAAGTTGCCAAAGAACATAAAGCGAAATCAAGAAAAGACAAAATAGTAAACGCATGGAACAGGATTTTTCAAGTTGAACCGATACGGTTTAATTTGGCTGTTGCGGCGGCTTTTGCGTGATTGCCTATTATACAATGGAATCTATTCGTGACTTGCTCGTCGGAAGATTTGAAATAAGATCATCTCAAGGAGAGCCGGTTCCGCTTCCAAGTTGGAATAGATGTCCATGCCCAATAATAAAAAAAGCGCCGCTAAAGGGCAGACTATGTGTGTAGGGTATGTGTCGGTTTTTGTAAATACCGATAAGGTTCGTTGGTTATATCTTGAGATCAGCTTTTTTCGAGAAAAGCAAAAGGCGTTTATCAGGGTAGAATCTCCGCAGACACAAAAGCTCTTTGAGCTAGGTATAATTACGGATGAAACAGCACTAAAAAAAGAAATGTTTTAGTCAATTATTCGCAAAATCCCCCGTCTTTTTCCCTAAAATTTATTGTAAAAAAACTTTAAAACCCTATTGCATAAATTTTACATTTTTGCTAGAATTGTAATATAAAGACGGGCAGATAGCCTGTCTATTCAAACAGAGGAATAATGTTGAAAACGGCAAAACGGTTTAACAGGCTTTTTAACTCAATTTTCGGCGCTAAAAGCGTCCTTTCCTCTCTTTCTGTCATATCTGTAGTAGTAATTCTCGTAGTAATTATTAGCCGGTAATGGCACGGAGTTCCTTTTTAGGAAAATCTGCAGCCTTTACCGGGTTTCTCAAGTTCTGGAGCGGAAAAAACCGCTTACGGGCTTGAAGTATAAGGAGGATGTTTAAAATGGCGCACATGTATTACGAAAAAGACTGCGACTTGGGTCTGCTTAAAAGCAAAACCATCGCGGTAATTGGTTATGGTTCACAGGGACACGCCCATGCCCTGAACGCGAAAGAATCGGGGCTTAAAGTGATTGTCGGTCTTTATGAAGGCTCAAAATCATGGAAAAAAGCGGAAGAGGCGGGTTTTCAGGTAATGACGGCGAAAGACGCCGCGCAGGCGGCGGATTTTATCATGATCCTGATTAACGATGAAAAACAGGCGGCTCTTTACAGAGAATCGATCGCCCCTGCACTGAAAAAGGGGAAAACACTCTCCTTCGCGCACGGGTTTAATATTCACTTCGGGCAGATAGTACCGCCGCCTGATGTTAATGTTGTAATGATAGCTCCCAAGGGACCGGGTCACACAGTACGAGAACAGTACAAACTGGGCGCAGGCGTACCCTGCCTTATCGCCGTTCATCAGGACGCTGGCGGAGACGCTAAAAAATTGGCCCTTGCTTACGCTATGGGAATTGGCGGCGCAAGAGCCGGAGTATTGGAAACAACTTTTAAGGAAGAAACAGAGACCGATCTTTTCGGCGAGCAGGCGGTACTTTGCGGCGGCGTCTCGGCGTTGATGAAAGCAGGCTACGAAGTGCTTGTTGAAGCGGGTTATCAGCCTGAGAGCGCATACTTTGAAGTAATGCACGAAATGAAACTCATTATCGATCTTGTAAACAGAGGCGGACTTTCCTTTATGCGTTATTCGATTTCCGACACTGCCGAATACGGCGATTATATTACGGGACCGAAGATCATCACCAAAGAGACAAAGGACACAATGCGTCAGGTATTGAAGGATATTCAAACAGGCAAATTCGCGAGGGAATGGATACTTGAAAACCAAGTGAACCGTCCGTTCTTTAACCGCATGAGAGCGATTGAAGCCGAACATCCAATCGAGAAAACAGGAAACGAGCTCCGTGGAATGATGTCATGGTTAAAGAAGAACGAGGAAAAATAATTTAATGAGCAGCCAAGAACAAACGCCGTCCAATTTAACGCCTCTGGAAATTTTCGACACCACTCTAAGGGACGGCGCTCAGGGCGAAGGGATTACTTTTTCCGTGCAGGATAAAATCGACGTGGTTCGAGCGTTAGACGATCTCGGAATAGCGTGGATCGAAGCCGGAAACCCGGGAAGCAATCCCAAAGATATGGAATTTTTCCGTCTTGCCGAAAATATTAAACTTAAACACGCTAAACTCTGCGCCTTCGGCGCTACCCGTAAAAAAGGAGTCAAGGCAAGCGAAGACCCCGGCGTGTTGAGCTTGCTTGACGCTCAAACGCAGGCGGTAGTTATCTTCGGCAAGAGTTGGGACTTTCATGTTACGGAAGTATTGCGGGTAAGCCATGAGGAAAACCTTGCGATGATTTCAGAGACGATAACTTTCCTCAAAGAAAAAGGAAAGCAGGTTTTTTACGACGCCGAACATTTTTTTGACGGCTGGAAGGCAAACCCCGAATACGCCCTTACCACCCTGAAGACCGCTATGACCGCCGGAGCGGAGCGCATAATACTGTGCGACACAAACGGCGGCGCGTTTCCCGACACGATAGAAAAAGCGGTTAAGGAAGCCGTCAAAATTATCGGCGATAACGATAAATGTCTCCTCGGTATTCACGCTCACAACGACGCCGACATGGCAAGCGCGAATACGATTACCGCCGTCCTTGCGGGCTGCCGCCATGTTCAGGGAACTCTTGTCGGCTTCGGCGAAAGGTGCGGCAACACAAGCCTCGCGGCGGTTATGCCCAGCCTTGAACTTAAACTCGGTTTCCGCTGTCTGCCCGAAGGAAAGATAAAAATGCTTTCCGAGATAACCCAAATTGTCGCGGAGACGGCAAATGTCGCCGTGCCGGGCAATATGCCGTACGTGGGAAGCCACGCGTTTACACACAAGGCTGGAATGCACGCGGACGGAATTTTAAAGGTGAGCAAATCTTTTGAACATATCGATCCTTCTCTTGTTGGAAATGATCGGCACATAGTAATGAGCGAAGTCGGCGGACGCTCAGCGATAGCGGAGAGAGCGAAAAAAATCGATCCTTCCATTACAAGGGATCACCCTGTAACGATCTCTCTCGCTCAAAAATTAAAAACTCTTGAATCGGAAGGCTGGCAATTTGAAGGCGCGGACGGCAGTTTTGATCTTTTGGTTCGCCGAGAGCTTGGGCGGTACAAACCGCTGTTTAACATTGAGGCTTACCGTGTGGTAAGCGAACACCCGACGGGCGAAACAATCGCCTGCTCTCACGCGTGGGTAAAAGTTCACGTTGACGGACAGGAAGAAATCGCCGCCGCTGAAGGAGCCGGACCTGTCAACGCGATGGACGGCGCTCTTCGCAGAGCGTTGAAACATTTTTATCCGGAGTTGCAAGAGGTTCGTCTCACCGATTACAAAGTCAGGGTAATCGACGGCAATGCGGCGACAGCGGCGAAGGTTCGAGTCCTTATCTCTTCTTCCGACGGCAAACAAAGCTGGACAACGGTTGGAGTTTCGGAGGACATAATAGACGCAAGCCGCGCGGCGCTTGTGGATTCGATTGAGTATAAATTAATTGAAGACATTGAACGACGCTTTAAAGCGTATTTATAGATGTGTGTATCTGCCATTAAAACGTCGCTTATCAAAGCGGTTTACGGGCGGCTAGCCGCCCTACATTCTGCCTTTGGCAGAACGTCGTAAACCGCCATTATTTGGAAAGGAAGGAGATAGGAAATGAAATTTTCAGTTGCGGTAGTGCCCGGAGACGGAATTGGACCCGAAGTGATTGCGCCAACCCTCGAAGTTCTTGACGCAGTGGGAGACAAGTACGGTCACATATTCAACTATGTCGAACTTGAAGCGGGCGGTCTTGCCATTGATCACACGGGAGAGCCGCTTCCGCAGGAAACTCTTGAAGCGGCGAAGCAGTGCGACGCTCTTCTTTTGGGAGCGGTCGGCGGTCCAAAGTGGGACACGCTCCCCGGTCATCTGCGTCCTGAAAGAGCGTTGCTTGGGCTTCGTTCTGGGCTCGGCGTTTTCGCCAACCTCCGCCCTGCCGCTCTGCTCCCTCAATTAAAATCGGCTTGTCCTGTTAAGGACGAAGTGCTTATAGCGAGCAACAGCGAAGGAAAAGCCGCTTTCGATTTATTAATTGTAAGGGAATTGACAGGCGGTCTTTACTTCGGCAAGCGCGGTCGGCTGGACGAGCCTTCAAACGGACACACTCCCGGCGCGGCTTTTGATACCGAAACATATTCATGGATGGAAATTGAAAGAGTACTCCGAGCAGGCTATGAAGCGGCGGCGGTACGGCGGAAAAAACTCTGCGTAGTGGACAAGGCAAACGTGCTTGAATCGTCCCGTTTTTGGCGCGAGGTAGCGGCGGTAGTTTCAAAGGACTATCCCGACATAGAGACAAGTTATCTCTACGTTGACAACGCCGCCATGCAGTTGATCCGCGCTCCCGGACAATTCGACGTTATCGTTACATCAAATCTTTTCGGCGACATACTTTCCGACGAGGCGTCTGTGCTTACAGGCTCAATCGGTATGCTCGCCTCGGCGAGTCTCGGCGCTCCTGTGCAGGGCGGAACAAGACCGGGAATGTACGAGCCTATTCACGGCTCCGCCCCCGACATCGCAGGGAAAGATATCGCAAATCCGCTTGCCACAATTCTTTCGGCGGCGATGATGCTCCGCTATTCTTTCGGTCTTGAAAAAGAAGCGGTTGCCATTGAAACAGCGGTCAACAATGTGCTGGATCAGGGATTGAGAACAGGAGACATCGCAAGCAGAAGTAATGCGAACAGCGGTGAAAAAATTATTGGCACTAAAGCAATGGGCGAAGCTGTGCTCAAAGCGTTGGAGAAATTATGAAAAGCGATTCAGTAAACAAGGGTATTGCCAGAGCGCCTCACCGCTCGCTCTTTAAGGCGTTGGGTTTTATTGAAGAAGAATTTAAAAGACCTCTCATTGGTATTGCCTGCGCAAAAAGCGAAATAGTGCCGGGGCACATGCACCTTGACAACATCGCACGTGCTGTTGCCGACGGCGTTCGCATGGCAGGCGGTGCGCCTGTAACATTCCCTGTAATAGGAGTGTGCGACGGAATAGCGATGGGTCATGAGGGAATGAGATACTCCCTGCCGACAAGGGAGCTTATCGCCGACTCGATTGAATGTATGGCGACCGCTCACGCGTTTGACGCGCTTGTCTTTATCCCCAACTGCGACAAGATAGTGCCGGGTATGCTGATGGCATCCGCTCGGCTTAACCTTCCGTCTGTTTTTGTTTCAGGCGGACCTATGCTAGCAGGGCGTAAAGACGGAAAGCCGCTTACGCTTACAACAATGTTTGAGGCGGTAGGCGCTGTCGCCGCAGGGAAGATCAGCGAAGCGGAACTTGAGGAGCTTGAAAATCTTTCCTGCCCGGGCTGCGGCTCTTGCGCCGGAATGTTTACGGCAAACTCGATGAACTGTGTAACCGAAGCGTTGGGAATGGCTCTGCCGGGCAACGGCACTATCCCTGCCGTAATGGCGGAGCGTATCCGTCTGGCGAAAAAAACAGGAATGCTGATTTTGGACGTACTTAAAAAAGACCTGCGCCCAAAAAGCATACTCACAGAAAAAGCGTTTATGAACGCCCTCGCCCTCGACATGGCGCTCGGCTGTTCTACAAATACCGCTCTTCATCTTCCGGCTATTGCCGGTGAAGCCGGCTTCAAACTCGATCTGGAACTTCTAAACAAGGTAAGCGCGGTTACACCAAACCTTTGCCGTCTCGCCCCCGCGGGGAAGGACGCTATTGAGGACTTGCACACGGCAGGGGGAATTCCCGCTGTCTTAAAAGAGCTTTCCAAAAAGAACCTTGTCGATCTTAAAGCCGCAACAGTGTACGGTTATCTGGGCGACGCATTGGGCAAAGCGGAAAACCGCAATCCCGATGTCGTAAGACAGATTGAAAATCCCTACTCCGCTACAGGAGGGCTTGCCGCTTTGAAAGGAAACATCGCTCAGGACGGCTGTGTCGTAAAGCGAAGCGCGGTAGCCGCTTCCATGCTGAAACACGAAGGACCCGCAAGAGTCTTCGATTCCGAGGAAACTGCATTCGACGCTATCATGGGGAAAAAAATAAACGCCGGAGATGTTGTCGTTATCCGTTACGAAGGACCGAAGGGCGGTCCGGGTATGAAGGAAATGCTCGCTCCCACTGCGGCTCTCGCCGGCATGGGGCTGGACGACAAAGTCGCTCTGATTACTGACGGGCGATTTTCAGGCGCATCCAAAGGCGCGTCTATCGGTCACGTTTCGCCGGAAGCGGCGTTGGGCGGAAATATCGGTATCATAAATGAAGGCGACATCATCGCCATCGACATTGACGGGCTTTCGATAAATGTGAAGATTAGCGATGAAGAAATTGAGCGGCGGCGCAAAAGTTGGAAACCTCTTTCAAAGAACCCTGTAGGTTATCTTGCCCGTTACGCCGCGCAAGTCGGCTCAGCCGCGTCAGGAGCGGTTTTTACTGAGCCGCATAAAGGAGATTAAAATGAAGTGCACAGGCGCGCAAATATTGGTTGAGTCCCTGATTGAGCAGGGAGTGGATACAATTTTCGGCTATCCCGGCGGCGCGGTTTTGAATATTTACGACGAGCTTTTCAAACACAGCGACAAAATTCGCCATATCCTTGTAAGCCACGAACAGCACGCCGCCCACGCCGCTGACGGTTACGCGCGCTCCACAGGAAAAACAGGCGTGTGCCTTGCGACTTCGGGACCCGGCGCGACAAATCTTATAACGGGAATCGCCACGGCGTACATGGACTCAATTCCGCTGGTAGCCATTACAGGCAACGTCCCCACGGGAATCTTGGGCAAAGACAGTTTTCAGGAAGTTGACA